>Ga0272448_1004004_pt1 | contig 17077 bp, 16 predicted proteins | sample YNPCB0191_FD_202220 | JGI IMG/M metagenome (GOLD analysis project Ga0272448, IMG submission 202220) | Hot spring sediment microbial communities from Yellowstone National Park, WY, United States - YNP-CB-019-1 | ecosystem: Environmental > Aquatic > Thermal springs > Hot (42-90C) > Sediment... | reverse complement strand
CGCTCGCCAGGCTGGCCGGATAATTTATAGACCTCCTTCTGAATATCATCAAAGGTATCCTTGGCTATCTTAAACCCCAGGCAACAGGCCAAGCTAAATGCCCTAAGGATTCTTATGGGGTCATCCTCAAAGGCAAGGGGGTAAACCTTGCAAATTATTCTTTTTTTAATAGCCTCAACCCCTGAGGCAGGGTCAATCAACTCCTTTTTCCAGGGCCCCTTTTGAATCACAACCTCCAAAGGCAAGGCCAGGGCATTTAGGCTAAAGTCGCGCCGCAATAAATCCTCTTCAATATCCCTACCTCGAAAATCTGTAAAATCAAAGGTGTAGACTGTCTCATTTAACCTTTTAACCAAACGGCAGGAACCGTGCTCCTGGTCCAATACCACAAAACCTGCCTTGATAATTTTCTTCAAACCTCTTGCAAAATAAATGGCATCCTGCTTGATGGCAAAATCAATATCAACTGTATGCAGGCAACGGCCCAAAAGGGCATCGCGTAAAAATCCACCCACAATATACAACTGAACCTTTTTCTGGCAAGAAAGACGAAATACCTCTTTAAGGATTCTTGATTGAATAGGATTTATTGGAAGAGCTGTTGAGGCCACTTTTCTACTGATTAAGCTCAACTGATTTCTCGATTATCTCGTCTTCAACGAAGATAGGGGCATGCGCCCTGACTGCCAAGGCAATGCTATCTGAAGGCCGGGCATCAATAATCTTGGTTGACCCGGAGTTAGTCTTTAAAACTATCTTGGCATGGAAGGTATTCTCTTGCAGTTTATCAATAACTATCTTGTCAATAGAGGCCTCTAAATTTTCAATGGTAGAATGCAACAGGTCATGGGTTAAAGGCCGTGGAGGAACAAAACCACTTATCTTTAACTTTATAGCTGAGGCCTCGGCCAAGCCGATTACTATTGGCAAAATCCTTGAGCCACCCTTTTCCTTTAAGACAATCAACTGGTCATGCCTTTTCTCATCAATAACAATCTTATTCAATTCCATCTCCACCATAGCAGTATACTCCTTACCTTTTTTTATCTTGTGCGCGCCTTAAAGAAGAGACTGGTCGAACCCCCTTGCCCCTGCCCAGGACATCCTTTAGCTCATCCATAAACTGACTGACATCCTTAAACTGCCGATAGACCGAGGCAAAGCGGACATAGGCTACGTCATCCAGTCTCTTGAGCTTCTCCATCACAAGTTCCCCTATCTTAGTTGATTCCACTTCCCGGTCATACTTCCTCTGGATAGTACGCTCAACCTGGGCAACTATCTCTTCTAATCTTTCCATACCGATGGGCCTTTTCTCACAAGCCTTCAATAGACCATTAAGAATCTTGTTGCGGTCAAAAGACTCCCGGCGGCCATCCTTCTTAATAACCATAACCGCAAGCTCCTCGATATATTCATATGTAGTAAAACGTTTACCGCAGTTAAGGCATTCACGCCTGCGCCTGATGGCCGCACCCTCTTGGGTAGCACGCGAATCTACAACCTTATCCTCTTTGTAACCACAGAAGGGGCATTTCATTTTAACCTTCTTAACTTTATCTTGGCCTCTTTAAGAAAACTTTTAGCCAAGTCATCAGGATAATCTCCTTGTATAACCACCTCTTTAATCCCAGCGTTAATCAACATCTTGGCGCAAATAACGCAGGGTTGATGGGTAATATACAAGACACTACCTTTAGTACTTATACCATACAACGCTGCCTGAAGCAACACATTCTGCTCGGCATGCAAGCCTCGACAAAGCTCATGGCGCTGTCCAGAAGGTATCTTAAGCTTTTGTCTGATACAGCCAATATCCAAACAATGCGCCAGTCCAGAAGGGGCGCCATTGTATCCGGTTGCCAGTATCCTTTTATCTTTAACCAATACCGCCCCCACCTTACGACGCAGGCACGTCGCCCGCTTAGCTACCAGTGTAGCCACTTCTAAAAAATACTCATCCCAACTGGGACGGTTGTGTAATATCTTGGTCTTAGCCATCTAAATACGCTTTAATTCAGGGTATAAAGGAAAACTTTCTACCAAACTCAAAACCTTAGCCTTGACCTTCTTTAGCTCTGAAGTCTCTCCTTTAGAATCAATCGCCTGGCGAATCAACTTGGCTATCAAATACATCTGCGGCTCCTTCATCTTACGGGTAGTGACTGCTGGCGTACCCAATCTAATCCCGCTCGTCAGAAGCGGCCCCTTGGTATCAAAAGGGATGACATTTTTATTCACCGTAATGCCAGCCTCCTCCAAGATGCTGGAGGCCTGTTGACCTGTCATATCCTTTGCAGTTAAATCTACCAACAATAGATGGGTATCGGTTCCCCCTGAAACAATACGCAATCCCTCCTTTGCCAAACCACAGACCAATGCCTGGGCATTCTTTACAATCTGGCGTTGGTAGGTCTTGAATTCTGGACTCAGCGCCTCTTTAAAGGCAACTGCCTTGGCAGCAATTACATGCATAAGTGGCCCACCTTGGATACCTGGAAAGATTCGGGCATCGAGTTTTTTGGCAAATTCCTTTTTGCAAATAACAAAACCTCCCCGCGGCCCGCGCAGCGTTTTATGGGTAGTAGAGGTTACAAATTCAGCATACGGCACAGGCGAAGGATGCAATCCTGCAGCTACTAAACCAGCAATATGGGCCATATCTACCAAAAGATAGGCCCCCACCTCATCACAAATCTTACGAAAACGGGCAAAATCGATTATCCGGGGGTAACTTGAAGCACCAGCTAATATCAATCTTGGCTTGTGCCTCTTGGCCAAATCCAAAACCTGCTCATAATCTATGGTCTCATCCTCGCGCCTAAGGCCATAACTAACCACATTGTAATACATCCCTGAAAAATTGTGGGGATGGCCATGGGTAAGATGACCGCCGGCACATAAATCCATTGCCAAGATAGTATCATGGGGTTTAAGCACAGCAAAATAAACTGCCATATTGGCCTGCGAGCCAGAGTGGGCCTGGACATTTACATGCTCAGCCCCAAATAGCTTTTTGGCCCGCTCAATAGCCAAAGACTCCGCAGCATCAACATTGACACAACCCCCATACCAACGCGCCTTAGGATAACCCTCGGCGTATTTGTTGGTCAACACCGACCCCTGGGCCTCCATCACTGCCAAAGAGGTAAAATTTTCCGAGGCAATAAGTTCCAAGTTGTTCTTCTGGCGAAGTATCTCATTTTTAATTACCTTGTAAATCTCAAGGTCAACATCTTTAAGATGCTTCAACATAAACTAACTCCTATTTTTTCAATATCCTTAATCTGATTTAGTCGTCTTCGATGTCTTCCGCCCTGGAATTTAGTTTTAAGCCATACATCTAATATCTTTTTGGCTTTCCGGACAGTAACAAAGGCAGCTCCCAATACCAACACATTACTGTCATTATGCTGGCGGGTAAGTCGCGCCTGCTTAACACTAGTACAAAGCGATGCCCGCACCCCGGCAAAACGATTCGCCACAATCGAATTACCAATCCCGGTCATACAGATAAGAATCCCCCGGGGATAAACGCCTCGGGCAACCCCTTCTGCCAATAATGCAGCATACTTGGGATAATCGCAGCGCTTTTGGGAATACGTGCCCAGGTCCTCTACCAGAAAACCCTTAGCCTTAAGATACCTGCCGAGTTTCTCCTTTAAACGAAATCCTGCGTGGTCAGAAGCAATTGCTATTTTTTCCATAAGTGCTAAATTAATGCTGCTACTGCCTCTACCGCCTCCTTGATAACCGCCATAGTTTCCTCATAGAACGAAAGTGGCTTACCAATGGGGTCAGCAATATCGAGGTTTGCGTTATTTAACTTGGCGAATTCCTTAAGTAAAAATACCCGATTTTTCACCTCCGGGGCAATAGCGAGGATTTTTTCCTCATGCAGTCTTTCCATTACCAAGATGATATCCGAGCGATGGAGTATATCGCGATTAACCTTCTGAGATATATGTTTAGATACATCTATCCCTTCTTTTAGTAAAACCTCCCGCGTTGCCTCGCTGGCGCCAATTCCGGCAAGTTGCATTAAACCTGCAGATAACACTTCTACATCCTGACGGCCATTCTCCTTTAGTCTTTTTTGTAAAAGGGCCTGCGCCATAACCGAACGGCAGGAATTTCCGGTGCAGACAAAAAGCACGGTTTTTTTCTGGGCTATCTTTTCAATCTCATCTTTTTTTATCGCACCCTCTCTTAACACTAAAACAGAAGAACCAGTGACATCCACCACTGTTGACTCCACCCCAAGGCGTGTGGGTCCTGCATCCAAGGCCAGATCTACTAAACCATTCATCTGTTCAATAGCCTGAGCAAAGTCTGTTGGGGCAGGCTTACCTGATATATTGGCCGATGGGCAGACCACTGGAACCTCGGTGTGAGAAATAATCCTGCGACAGATTATATCGTCGGGAAGACGAATCCCGATGGTCGAAAAATTCTTACCCTTAAAAATTATAGTCAATGGCCCTGGCCAGAATTTAAACATTAACTTATAAGCAACTGCTGGGATATCCGTAGCATATTCCTCTACCTTGTCCATAATGTCAATATGCAGGGAAAATGGCTTTCCCTCAGGCCTCTTTTTTATCTCCTTGAGTCTTCGGATGGCCTTGGTATTGGCCATATTCGCGGCAATACCATAAACGGTCTCGGTTGGGATAATTACTAATTTACCCTTGGCAATTGCACTGGCTGCCATACGGATATATTTAAGCTCAGGGTTAAAACTGTCAATACGGATAATTTTAGTTTCAACCATAATATCCTAAAAGGAAATCTTGGTCTTTCTTATCTTTTGCCTCATGCGATTACGGAACAAAAGAAGCATCCTTTGGATTCTTTTATCAGTTAGGGCTAAAATCTCTAAGGCAAAAATCGCAGCATTAGCCGCTCCGGGATTACCAATAGCCATAGTAGCAACCGGAACCCCTTTGGGCATCTGAACAGTTGAAAGTAGTGAATCCAGACCTTTTAAACTACTGGTCTCAATTGGTATCCCAATAACTGGTAAAATGGTATGGCTGGCTATAGTACCTGCCAAGGCTGCTGCACCACCTGCAGCGGCAATGAATATCAAAACCCCTCTTTTAGGAGCCGAACTAACATAGTCTGCCAATTCCTTCGGGGTGCGGTGGGCAGAAAGGACCTTAATCTCAAAACCCACCTTAAATTCTTTGAGGATATTTATTGCCTCCTGAACTGTGCCTAAATCGGATTGACTACCCATAATAATACTTATCTTTGGTCTTTCCATATAATCTCCTTGCTAACTATCCAGTGTCTAAGGCCAAGGCCTTAGCCCCAATATCCCGGCGGTAATGCATCCCGGAAAAACTTATCTTGTTTACTGCATCATAGGTTATATCTATCGCCTCTTTTAGATTCGCGCCCAAGCCGGTAACCCCTAGAACCCTGCCGCCGCTAGTAATGTAGGTGACCGCGCTAGGTTCTTTGTTCGTAGTTTGTCGTTCTTCGTTCTTCGTTCTTCGTGATTCGCAATTCGCCTGTCGTCCTTCCTGGAAACAGAGACGTTTAGTGCCAGCGTGAAAAACAACTACATCCTTAAGATTAGCTACCTCATCTAAACCAAAAATTTCTTTTCCCTTTTCGTATTCACCCGGATAGCCTTTAGAGGCACAAACCACACAGACGCACGCCCGCCTATCCCAACGGATGCCCCTTGCTAAGTTAATCTTATTTAGCTTTTTGTCAACCACTGCTAACATAATCTCCAAGAGGTCGCAAGATAGCCTTGGCAGTATCACCTGTGTCTCAGGGTCGCCAAAGCGCACATTAAATTCTAAGACCTTCGGACCATCCTTAGTAACCATGATGCCTGCATACAAAACCCCCTGATATTCTATACCTTCCCTCGCCAAACCATCAATAATGCGATAAATAATCTTATCCATAATCTCTTTATGCAGTGAAGGCGTAACTAAAGGCGCTGGAGAGTAGGCTCCCATACCACCGGTATTGGGCCCCTGGTCATTGTCAAATACCCGCTTGTGGTCCTGACTCGAAGCCAGCGGTAAGACATCTCTGGAATCAGTTAACACCAAAATTGAAGCCTCCTGACCTTCTAAAAAATCCTCAATAATTACCCTCCTGGCTGCCTCACCAAAAATCCGATGCACCATCATATCTTCAATTGCCTTATGTGCCTCAGCTAAATTATTCGCCACCACAACCCCTTTACCTTGAGCCAGGCCATCCGCCTTGATTACACAGGGCAATTTAATGGTTGTAATATATTTTTTTGCCGCCTCAGGCTCATCAAAAATCTTAAAATTAGCAGTAGGCACATTATACTTAAACATAAGCTCTTTGGCAAAAACTTTACTTGCCTCCAACTGCGCTGCCTTTTTTTGAGGGCCAAAGATAGGCAACCGGTAATTCAAAAATTCATCCACTATGCCTTTGGCCAAAGGTATCTCAGGACCAACAATAGTAAGGGCAATTTGTTCCTTGCGGGCAAAATCTAAAAGCCCAGCAACATCCTCAGCCTTGATATCAACGCACTCTGCCTGCTGGGCAATCCCACCATTACCCGGGGCGCAGAAAATCTTATCCACCAGTCGCGACTGGGCAATCTTCCAAACCAAGGCATGCTCTCTGCCGCCTGAGCCAATTACCAAAACCCGCATCTAGTCTCCTTATGTCCCTTAATCTAACGCCTATTTCTGTTGCGCTGGAAGTGGCATAAGTCCAGCCATATCGCCAATGACATTCACAAGCTGGGTACCTGCTGGAACCACAACCTTGGCATTATTCTGCAAGGCCCGTTCTACTGCCTCAAGCCTGCGCAGGATTTGGGCATTACCGACAAAGTATTTTTCTGCTGCCTCATTAACCAACCTTATAGCCTCAGCCTCTCCTTCGGCCTGAAGAATCCGCGCGGCCTTAATCCCTTCAGCTTTTTTTATCTCAGCCCGCTTCTGACCGTCAGCTGCAGTCTCTGTGGCAGTGGCAAAATCAATTGCGGCAATCTTTTCATTCTCAGCCTTAACTACCTTATTCATTGTTTCCTGCACATCCTTGGGAGGCTCAATCTCTTTTAACTCCGTACGGACTATTTCAATTCCCCAATTATAAGTTTCTTCCATCAGGGTCTTATGTAACTCGGAATTAATCCTGCCGCGTTCACTATTGGCGGATTTTAAGGTAAGGGTACCGATGATATTCCTTAAGGTAGTGCGGGCAAGATTCACTATTTGATATTGATAATTGAAAACATTGTATTGGGAATTCTTCACACTCTGTTCATCATCCTTAACCTTAAAATATACCTGGGCGTCAACCTTGGCATTGAGATTATCATTGGTAATTATCTCCTGGGGCTCGGCATCAACCATTTGCTCAGTAATATTAACCAGATACATCCGCTCAATTATGGGTATAATCCAATGAAATCCGGGTTGGGCAAAACGATGATACTTACCAAGTCGCTCAATAAGACCCCGATGCGTTGGACGCACAATGCGTATACCCATAAAAAAGATAACCAAGGCAATTAAAACAATTGCTAAAATATAGCTTAACATCACTGCACCTCCTGTCTGCTATTTTATTACAACCCTTCCCTTGCCACTTACTACCCTGCCAATAACCCAGGCCTTTAAACCGAATTTAGAAAAGTAGGAGATAAGTTCTTTCTCTTTATTATAGCTGGCAATGAGCACCATACCTACACCCATATTAAAGGTATGGTACATCTCGAAATCAGAAACCCCGCCTTTATTTTGAATCAGTTTAAAAATTTCCGGCACAGGCCAAGAATCCTTAGCTATCTCAACATCTACATTATCCGGAATAATCCTTTTAATCTTATCAAAAAATGCCCCACCCGTAATATGGGCAATTCCCCGGATAGCTCTTTTCTTTGAAATACCCTTATCATCTAAAAGCGAAACAACTGGTTTAACATATATGCGCGTTGGCCGAAGTAGCTCCTTAGACATCCGCTGTAATTCTCGAACCCCAAAAACCTTCCTCACCAAAGAAAATCCGTTGGAGTGCAGGCCACTTGAAGCCAGGCCGACTACGATATTACCAGGCTCGATATCCGAACCGGTAATAATATTTTGTTTTTCAACCACGCCTACACAAAACCCGGCTAAATCATACTCCCCTTTTTTATACATCCCGGGCATCTGGGCAGTCTCACCACCCACCAATGCGCATCCTGCCTCAATACATCCTCGATTTACCCCAGCAACTATTTTTAAAAGCACATCATCCCTAAGCCAGCTGTAAGCTATATAGTCAAGGAAAAAAAGCGGCCTGGCACCAGTACAGAGGATATCATTTACATTCATAGCAACCGCATCAATACCTACGCTATCGTGTATATCCGCTAAGATAGCAATCTTCAACTTCGTTCCCACTCCATCTGCCGAAGAAACCAAAACTGGCTCTTTAAATTTATGCCTCGCCAATTCAAAAAAACCGCCAAAGCCACCCAGGCCCCTTAGTACCTCTGGACCACAGGAAGAATGCGCTATCTCTTTAAGCCTTTTTTTAAAGGCGTCTGCCCTTGCCCTATCTACACCAGAACTCTTATAAGTCAACCCCCTCATTTAAACCTCTCCCTGACCACAAGACTTTGTTTCTAACCGCATTTTTTCCTGCTTCTCTTTCGGCTGTATAGGATATTTTCCCGTCCAACAGGCAGTGCAATAATAATTGCTGGGATGATTAAAACAGGAAAGCATACCTTCTAAACTAAGATAACCCAAGCTATCCACCTCTAGATAATCTTGAATTTTTTTTAGTGTCTTTAACCTATTTGCAATTAGCTCCTTAGACTCATGGAAATCTATTCCGTAAAAACAGGGAAACCGATGCGCCGGACAGGTAATCCTAAGATGAACCTCCTTTGCCCCTGCCTGACGAAGATTGCGGATACGAATCTTAGAGGTTGTACCCCTGACGATAGAATCATCAACCACAATAATCCTTTTCCCCTTAAGCACTCCGGGTAACAGATTAAACTTGACCCGCACCCCAAAGTTACGGATATCCTGGCTCGGTTGAATAAATGTCCTACCTATATAATGATTGCGAACAATCCCTAATTCTAAAGGAATACCTGAATAGCGGGAGTATCCTAAGGCTGCAGACAACCCTGAATCAGGTACTGGAATAACCAGGTCAGCATCCTGGGGGTGCTCCCGAGCCAAGGCCTCGCCTAATTTTACCCGCACCAAATGCACGTTCTGGCCAAAAATCACTGAGTCTGGCCGGGAAAAATATATATGCTCAAAGGCACAGAATGCGCAATTTTTCCCTGAGGCATTTCTCTTATTAATCAAAAATGACTGCGTACCTTTTTTGGTGATAAAAATGACCTCTCCTGGCTCAACCTCCCGCACAAAAGTTGCTCCCACTAAATCAAAGGCGCAGGTCTCTGAGGCCAAACACCAGGCTTTACCTATCCTGCCTAAAACCAAAGGCCGGAATCCCAAGGTGTCGCGTACGCCAATAAGGGTATCGCGATTCATCATAACTAAAGAATAAGCGCCCTTTATCCTCTGCAAGGCATCTCTAAATGCGCTTTTTAAATCTCCCTTGGGTGAATGGGCCAGAAGGTGTACAATCAACTCCGAATCCGTCGTTGTCTGAAAAATTGCTCCCCTTGCCCTTAAATCCTGACGTAGCTGCCAAGAGTTAACCAGATTTCCATTATGGGCAATACAAAATGTACCTCGGGCACACTCCATAACCAGGGGCTGGGTATTTTTAATTAGGCTTGCCCCAGTAGTAGAATAACGCACATGGCCAACTGCCATATCCCCTTTAAGTTGGTGCAATATGCCTTCATTAAAAACCTCATTAACCAGGCCCATACCCCTATGAAAGCTAAAAAACCCTTTATTATTGCTAACGATTCCGCAGGCCTCCTGTCCCCGATGTTGCAAGGCATATAAACCTAAATAGGTAAGCCAGGCTGCCTGGGAGTGGCCAATAATTCCAAAAACGCCGCATTTTTCTTTTGGGATTCCCCCCGCTAAATAGTCATTTTCCACTAATAACCTCCCTCAATCTATTCCCCGGGCGTAACTTACTGCGTTCTTAAAAATTACTAACCCCTCGCCAAATTCCTTCTTTTTCTGTTGATACCAACGAGGGTGCTGCAAAGAAATAATATGCCTTTCGGGATGAGGCATTAAACCAAAAATCCTACCGGTTATATCACATATACCGGCAATATTCTCTTGCGAGCCATTAGGATTATAGGGATACCCTGCCAGCTCTCCTTTTGCGCTGCAATATTGAAAAACTATCTGCCCATTTTCTTTAAGCCGAGTTAAGATATGGCCACTGGCAGCGATAAACTTACCCTCACCATGGGCAACAGGTAAATAGATAATTTCTTTTATCCCCTTGGTCCAGACGCATCTTGAAGAAGAAATAGTTTCCTCCGGCACCTTAAGATAAACCCAGCGGTCCTCAAACTTGGCGGAATCATTAATAGCCAAGGTAACCTCTTGGGTAAAATTTGCGTTTCCGGGGAGTAATCCCGCTTTTACCAAAACCTGAAATCCGTTGCATATTCCAATTATGAGCTTACCCTCAGCCACAAAGGTGCTAAGTTCATCCAACAATTTATACCGCAACTCATTGGCTAAAATCTTTCCGGCGGCAATATCATCGCCATAGGTGAACCCGCCGGGTATAGCCAAAATCTGAAATTCCTTCAGGCTCTTTTTTGCCGAAAGAAAATTATTAATGTGGACAAGCTCTGGCCTTCCCCCTGCCAGATAAAAGGCAAAGTAGGTCTCATAGTCGCAATTTGTCCCCGCAGTCCTCAAAACGCAAACCTTAGGCCTTTTCATAATTTTACCTGGGATGAAGAATAAAATTTACTGATAATCCCAACTACCTCTTTAGGAGTATCAACCACCTTGAAAATCTGCAAATCCTGGGGGCTGATATTACCATTTTTTAACACGTAGGCCTCAAGCCAACTAATAAGCCCTTGCCAGTAACTACTCCCAAAAAGAACCACGGGAAATTTTGGGATACGCTGGGTCTGGATAAGATTAATGGCCTCAAAAAATTCATCCAGTGTCCCAAAACCTCCGGGCATTATTACAAAGGCCTTGGCGTATTTCACAAACATAACCTTGCGCACAAAAAAATAATGGAAGTCTAACAGGGTATCAATATAGGGATTGGGTTTCTGTTCAGTAGGAATCTGGATATTTAAACCAATTGAAAGGCCACCTGCCCTACGGGCGCCCCGGTTACCTGCCTCCATAATCCCTGGCCCGCCGCCAGTAATAATCGCAAAACCTGCCTTGGCTAAAAGGTAAGCTGTCTCTTCAGCTTGGGCATAGTATTTATTTTTACTGGTTGCGCGGCTTGAGCCAAATATCGAAACTGCCTTACCAACCTGCGAAAGGACCTCAAAGCCCTCAACAAACTCCGCCATAATTCTGAATATCCGCCAGGTGTCTTCGCTGGTAAAGTTATTTTTTTTAATATCCGATTTCATCTTGCCTCCTGTATAATCTTTTAGGCACAATTATTAATCAAATTATATCTGTCGTTTTTTTAAGATATTTTACCACGCAAGCGGCCTTTTCCAGGCCTCTTTCAAGGCAAAAATATCTGATTCGATACAAACCTTTCCATCAAGACCATAAACCCTAAGGATATTCTTTTCGCTAACACATCCGATAAGCCCTTTGGGAATCCCCCGCATTACCTTCTCAAAGGTTTTTCTCTTTTTTGGTTCAACCTCAACCAAAAAGCGGGAATTTGATTCTGAAAACAATAAAAAGTCATTGCGAAGCCTGCCCTTGGGTTCTGGACAATTTACCTCAGGCAAAAATAACTCCATTCCCAAGCCACCGGCAAAGGCCATCTCTGCTAATGCTACTGCTAAACCACCTTCAGAGCAATCGTGGATACTAGAAACCAAACCTAAAGAGGTTGCCTTGGCCAAAGCCTTAAATATAGCTTTTGCCAGCTTAGGCCGTTGGCGAGGAACGCTATTACCTATATATCCTAAGATGTCGTAGTAATGCGAGCCACCAAGCTCAAAATATGTTGGTCCAACCAGATAAATAAGATTACCTTTATTTTTGGCATACATCGAAACGCATTTACGCACATCCTGAATAACCCCCAAGGAAGAAATAAGAAGCGTCCCGGGTATGGCGTAGGTTTTTTTGCCAATCTTGTATTCATTATTTAAACTATCCTTACCTGATATAAAAGGAACGCCCATTGCCCTGGCAGTATCATAGCAGCCCAGCGCTGCTCGTACCAATCCGCCCAACCTATCCGGCTTATCCGGATTGCCCCAGCAAAAATTATCCAAAAGCGCAATCCGCTGCAAACTACCGCCCACAGCAATTATCTGGCGCAAGGCCTCATCAATGCAAGAGGCTGCCATCCAATAGGGGTCAATTAAACCATACCTAAAATTTATACCGCAACCACAAGCTACGCCCTTATAAGAATCTAAAACTGGCCTGACCACGCTGGCATCTGATGGTCCATCGTTATTTATACCTGCCAAAGGTTTCACCACTGAGCCACCCTGCACCTCATGGTCATACTGGCGAATAATCCATTCCTTGGAACAGATATCATAATGTGCAAGAAGTTTACCCAGATAAGGAGTTAGGTCTTGGGGGCATTTAAACCTTGGCTCAGTATGGTGCTTAAGTGTAAAGATTGCCTTCTTTTTTGTATCCTGGTGGGCGCTGTGTAAAAAATCCATATCCAGCTCAGCCACCTTTACACCCTCATAAAAGAGCTCTAACTTACCAGTTTTAACAAACTCTCCTATTACCGTTGCCTCAACATTTTCTGCCGAAAAAAGCTCCAATAAATTATTTATTTTCTCCGGCGGAACAGCCAAAACCATCCTTTCCTGGGACTCGGAAATCCATATCTCGGTATAAGTGAGTCCAGCGTATTTCAAAGGCACTTTTTCCAAATCCACCCGCGCGCCCAATTCCTTGCCCATCTCTCCCACAGCGCTGGAAAGCCCACCTGCACCACAATCAGTAATAGCGTCAAAAAGACCTTTATCCCGGGCAGCAAGCACAGTATCAATAACCTTTTTCTCCTGGATAGGATTGCCAATCTGAACAGCTCCGCTGGATACCTGTTCGGACTGGTGAGTTAACTCGCCTGAAGAAAATGTTGCTCCGTGTATGCCATCCCGGCCTGTCCTTCCGCCGACTAAGACAATCAAATCCCTATGTCTGACCTTCTTAAAACATCGGTTGCGGGGGATTATGCCAGCTGTTCCGCAATAAACTAAAGGATTACCAATAAATCCTGGATGAAACAACACCGCCCCATTTACCGTAGGAATCCCCACCTTATTGCCATAATCCCTCACCCCAGAGACTACACCTTTCATAATCCGTTTGGGATGAAGCACTCCTTTAGGCAAACGACTAAAAGGATAATCCAAAGGGGCAAAACAAAAGATATCGGTGTTGAATATCGGCTTGGCAGCCATTCCTGTACCCAAAATATCCCGGATAACGCCACCAACTCCAGTATTTGCTCCGCCAAAAGGCTCCAAGGCCGAAGGATGGTTATGGGTCTCAACCTTAAAACAGACATTGTATCTTTGGTCAAAGCGGATAATGCCGGAGTTATCGTGAAATACCGAAACGCACCAGGGCTTATTCAACTGAGTAGTAACCTTCATAATCGTAGACTTCAAAAGGTTATTTATCTTAAGCTGCCTTTTTCTTTGCGGTCCCAAGATTTCAGTATAGTCAATCCTTCCCCGAAAGGTCTTGTGCATGCAATGCTCTGACCAGGTCTGGGCAATTGTCTCAAGTTCGCAATCAGTAGGGTTACGGCCCAGTTTGCGAAAATAAGACTTTATCCTGAGCATCTCATCAAGAGACAAAAATAGCTGGCCTTGGCTACTAATCTGGAGCAATTTTTTCTCACCTGCTCCCAATATATCCAGCGTAACCAGCCTAAAAGAAGAATTATCTTCCCGATAATGCGGGAGAGATTTCTTAGGCAGGACAATATGTTGGATAAGCCTATTGTATAAAAGCTTCTCAGTAATCTTATTTAGCTGTTCCTGGCTAATATCTCCTTTTAAAAGGTATAACTTTGCTGTACGCACTGAACGTATGCCATTTATCCCCAAATCCTTAACCCCTTTTAAAACCGACTCCTCAACCGGGTCCATTACCCCCGGATTATAGGCCACCTCAATTCCTTTAAAGCCTGCAGGGACTTTGGCCTGGCCATCCCAGCTAAAGGTCTGGGTGATATTATCAACCAGGAGTTGCGAGCATATCTTTCCTAATTCCCCTTCCTTGATTTCTCCCTCAAGATAATAGACCTGGACAAAATATACCTCATCAACTGAGAGTATCCCTAAGTCTTGAATATCTTTTTTTATCCCTGCACCAATTGCATCAAAGGCGCCTGACTTTTCCTTTATCTCTACACGCCAAACTGGCATAAGTTATTTCTCTTTCTCCTTGGGTACTATGGGGCTTTTACGTATAAGCTGCTCATCCGGATTAACTGCCCGAAAAATCGGCATATTTGCCTCAGTAGCAACATATATTACATTAGGATTCTGATTCAGGGTGTTTATCCACAGATAATGCAGGTATTGTGAGGTAAGGCTCTGGGCAATAATCTCCTGGGCATCGCGTATACCTGCTGCCTCAATACGCTTTCTCTCTGCCTCCTGGGTCTCGCGCTGAAGCACAAACTTCATCCGCTCTGCCTCCTGCTCTGCCTTTAACTTCTGCTCAATTGCCTGACTTACAGTTGCAGGCAAGTTAATTGCCCTTAAAAGCACCCGCTCAATAATAATACCCCTTTCCCCAACCAAGGTTTTTAAAGAATCGTGGATGGCCTGGGCTAGCAACTCCCTTTCGGAGGTATAAAGCGCCTTGGCCTCGTGGGCAACAGTTACTCCCCTGGCAGCAGCGCGATACTGGGGAATCAAAATTATATCTTTATAATTAGCACCCACGGTCTTATATACCTCAACTGCCTTATTGGGATCAAGTCGATACAAAACGGAAATATCCAAAGATACATTCAAGCCTTCCTTAGAAGGCACATTCATTACCTCCTTATCCTCTTGGGTGCGGACGGACATATTTATAACGCGGGATAAGGGATTTACTAGATTAATGCCACTAGGAAGCGGTCGAGGAGCAACGTGGCCAAATAAATCTACCACTCCTACATGGCCAGCTGGGACTATACGCACTGAAGCCAAAAGCAATCCCACAAACAAACCAACTATAGTAGTAACAATTATGGGCTTTATCGAACCGCTCTGCGAGACGCTGGCAAAAACTACACCCACGACAAATCCTAAAATTAGAAATATTAATAAACCCATAACTCCTGTCTCCTTTTTTAGGTGTTTATTTAACTCTTTTTCTTACTAAAACTGCGCCAATAATCTCTTTCAGCGCACCTAAAAACAAACCCAGCAAAAGTACGCCCAGCGCCTTGTTCAGCGTGACTTTGCGCCTAAGCATAACCCATATCAAACCCACAAAAAAACCCAAGACTGTAAAGACAAGAATTAAAAACATATAAGGAAGGAATAAAACTAATCCAAACCCACCTGTTTGAAGATGGTATTAATGTTGCGTAAATAATATCCTAAATCAAAAATCTCGGCAAATTCCTCTTCTTTAAGGTATTGGCTTATCTCTTTGTCCTTGGCAAGATTCTCTTTAAAATCCGAACCCTCCTGCCAACAACGCATTGCCTGGCGCTGCACCAAATCATATGCCTTCTGGCGGGTAAGGCCTTTATCCATTAACGCCAGAAGTACACGCTGGGAAAAAATTAAGCCCCGGGTCAGCACTAAATTTTTAAGCATATTATCCGGGTAAACCTTAAGACCTTTGATAACCTCAATAAACTTATGCAGCATATAATCCAAGGCAAGAGTGGAATCTGGCAATATCACCCGCTCACAGGAAGAATGGCTAATATCCCGCTCATGCCAGAGATTAATATCTTCTAAGGCCACCAGGGCGTTGCCGCGCAAAATTCTGGCCAGGCCACAAATCCTTTCACAGATAACGGGATTGCGTTTATGTGGCATTGCTGAGGAACCCTTCTGGCCTTGACCAAAAGGCTCCTCTACCTCCAAGACCTCGGTTCTCTGCAGATGCCTTATCTCAGTGGCAAATTTTTCCAAGCTTGCGCCTATAATCGCAAGGGTAGTAAGAAACTGGGCATAGATATCACGCTGGATTATCTGGGTTGAAACCCTTGCCGGCCTAAGCCCAAGTTTCCGGCAAACATGCTTTTCCACCTCAGGCCCGATATTAGCGTAGGTACCTACTGCCCCAGAAATCTTACCCACAGAAACTGCTTTTTCTGCCTGCTCGAATCTCTCTAAATTACGAGCCATCTCATCATACCAAAGGGCAAACTTTACCCCTAGGGTTGTGGGTTCCGCATGTATCCCGTGGGTACGGCCAATACAAACCATTTCCTTATACTGCCTGGCCTTGGTGGCAAGCAGAAAAGACAATTCTTTGATTTTCTTTTTTAGAATCTGGGAGGCAGCTTTTAACTGCACCCCTAAGGTAGTATCTAAAAGGTCAGAAGATGTAAGACCGGCATGGAGATAACGCGCATCGTCTTTTAATCGCTCGGCTACGCAATTAACAAAGGCAACCACATCGTGCTGGGTCTTTGCCTCTAATTCTTTGATTCTTCCAATGTCAAAACCAGCCCTTTTTTGTATACGCCTAAATGAGGAAAGAGGAATCTTTTTTTCTTTCGTCAAGGCCTCAAGAACCAATAGCTCAATTTCAAGCATGGTCTTGAATTTGAATTCATCCTGCCAGATAGCAGCCATTTCAGCAAGGCTATAGCGCTCAATCATAATTGGCTCCTTAGGCAAACCATTATAACAGAAATAAGGACTTCTGCAATGAAAAACTATCTTTAAAATGAAGAGTTCATAGACATGGGTAACACTTTTGCTTTTTATTTGTTATAATAAAAAGCATAAAAAAATCTTAATTTGAAAGGAGGTTACCCATGCCTACGTATTATCTACAAAGGT
>Ga0272448_1004001_pt1 | contig 17080 bp, 18 predicted proteins | sample YNPCB0191_FD_202220 | JGI IMG/M metagenome (GOLD analysis project Ga0272448, IMG submission 202220) | Hot spring sediment microbial communities from Yellowstone National Park, WY, United States - YNP-CB-019-1 | ecosystem: Environmental > Aquatic > Thermal springs > Hot (42-90C) > Sediment... | reverse complement strand
GAGGACATCGAGGCCTGGGAGGTCTTCGAGAAGCCGAAAGCCATCCTCAAGAAGGCCGGCCTGGAGGCGAAATTGCTCCTGCGCGAAGGCGATCCGGCAGATGAGATCGTGACGGCTGCACGCGATGAAGGGTATGATCTGATCGTCGTCGGTCACCGTGGGTTGTCGCCGATCAAGGCCTTCTTGCTGGGTAGCGTGTCCAGCCGGGTAGTCACTCATGCGCCGTGCTCGGTGCTGGTGGTGCGTCCCGGACTGGAGAATAACGGCCAGCCTGGAGTAGGAAAACAATGAGTACGAAACCAGCAACAATCCTGTGGCGTGCCCAGGTTTTCACGGCGGTGCTCCTGCTCATCATCGCCGTGCTCATCATTTGGGCACTCATCGCCGGAGTCGGGGCTGCGCCAGGCGTGCCGCCGCTGGATGTGCTCAGGGGGGCTGTGCTCGTGGTCGTTGGGTTCTTTGCCGGCTTGCTGGGCGGGCTGATCGGCACGGGGGGATGCAGTGTCATGCTGCCCATCATCCACTTCTGGATGGGCTATCCGGCGCCGATCGCCGTCGGCACCACCCTCTTCGCCGTGATCTTCACCGCGCTGTCCGGCGGCTATGGCCACCTGATCCAGCGTAACCTGGACGTACGGGCCGTGCTGTGGCTGGGCGGCGCCGGCATCGTGGGCGTCCTCCTGGGGTCGTGGCTGTTCACCCTGCTGTCTGGTCAGGCAAAGCTGCTGGGGCTCATCCTGGGCCTGATCTTTCTCTGGCCTGCTGCGCGCATGATCCAGGAAGGCATCGGCCAGTGGGGCATGCCTCAACGGGGAGGCAATGTCATCTCTGCCCCAGGATGGGGGTTGGGGATCTTCGGTTTTGTGGTCGGCATCGCCACGGGCGTGGCCGGACTGGGCGGGGGATATGCTCTGGTGCCAGGGCTTATCTACCTCTTCGGTGCGCCGGTGTACGTGACGATGGGCAGCTCGCTGGCCACGATGATCCCCCTGGCCCTGGTGGGTGGTGGGATAAAACTGGCGCAGGGCTTCGTGGACCTGCTGACCGGTCTCTTGCTGGCAGGGGGCACCATCATCGGGGCTCAGGTGGGCGCGGCGGTCATCAAGCGCTTCAAGCCGGCGACCCTAAAGCTGATCTTCGGCCTGTATTTCCTGTACGTGGCGGTCAAGTTTATCACTGCTTACTTTGGCATCAATATCTGGTAGACGCGTTAATGGGCGGCCCGACGCCGTCGGGCCGCCCATTAACAGGAGCATGGATGTCCATGCCAAGAGATACAAACGACCCAGCAGCGTTGCACACGGCGATTCTGGATAAGCTCTCAACGGTGATTGACCCTGAAACAGGCGCCGATGTGGTGCGGATGCGCCTGGTTGAAGATCTACGCGTGGACAAAGGCGGGCGGGTCTCCTACACCTTTCGCCCGTCGTCGGCCTTGTGCCCGATCGCTGTTCTTCTGGCAGTGACAATCAAGAAGATGGTGGCCCAGGTACCTGGTGTAGCCAGCCAGACGATAACGGTCAAGGGCTACGCGCAGGCCGAATTGCTGACCCAGTTCTTAAACGAAGAGGTGTGAGTGACGCAGAATCAGGGTTGAGAAGACAATGAATAGCCTGTTTGCCTTCGGACCTGTTCCTTCCAGGCGTCTGGGGCGCAGCCTGGGTATCAACAACATCCCACCCAAATCCTGCTCCTATTCCTGCATCTATTGCCAGGTGGGACGCACCACGGACATGGGCATCGAACGCCGCTCATTCTATCCGGTAGACGATCTGTGCACCGATGTGCTGGAGAAGGTGAGGCAGGCGACAGCGGCACGTGAGCACATTGACTATCTCACATTCGTGCCCGATGGCGAGCCTACCCTTGATGCCAATCTTGGCGCTGAAATCGTGCGCTTAAGGCCGCTGGGCATCAAAATTGCAGTGATCAGCAATGCCTCTCTCGTGTGGCGTGCGGATGTCAGGGAGGACCTGGCGCACGCGGACTGGGTTTTCCTTAAAGTAGATGCTGTCCGCGACGAGGTCTGGCGCAAGATCAATCGGCCGCATCGTGCGCTGGAACTGGCTACGATCCTGGACGGAATGCTGCGATTCGCCCGGGTTTTCCGGGGAGAGCTGGTGACAGAAACGATGCTGGCCAGAGGCATTAATGATAGCGTGGAACACATACAGGCTGTTGGTGCTTTTCTTGCGCGGTTGAACCCAGCACGGGTCTATCTGTCCATTCCCACCCGTCCCCCTGCCGAAGATTGGGCGCAGCCACCCACTGATGACGTACTCAACCGGAGTTATCAGTTTCTGAGCGCGAGATTGAATCAAGTTGAATACCTCATAGGCTACGAGGGCAACGCCTTCGCGTCCACGGGGAATGTAGCTGAAGACCTGCTTGCCATCACTGCGGTCCACCCTATGCGCGAAGACGCAGTCAGGAGCGTGCTGGCGCGGGCGGGCGTGGGATGGAGCACTGTACAGTCACTACTTGATCAGGGGCAGCTCATTGTGACAGAGTTCAACAACGAGAGATTCTACACGCGGAGGATCAAGGAAACAAATCATGAGCGACACTGAGACCCCATCTCCTCGAAGCAGGCACGCGACGGTCACGGGCCTGCATGATGAGTCTTCACAGCCGATTGTGTTTTCGTCGAAGGTGATTGAGCATGCCCTGCGGCCGAAGCATCTGGCCCGGCTGGATCACCCCGACGGCTGTAGCGCCGTCTGCGGCTGGTGTGGTGAAGTGATGGAGGTCTATTTGCGCCTGAACGGGACGACCATCGAACAGGCCACATTCTGGGCAGACGGCTGTATCTCGACCATGGCCTGCGGCGACATGCTGGCAGACATGGTACAGGGGACATGGTACAGGGATTGACGTTGGCCGAGGCCACGGCGATTACAGCAGAGGATGTACAAGCCGCTCTGGGAGGGCTACCCTATGCCAGCGTTCACTGCAGTGAATTGGCAGTCGCGGCCCTCAAAGAAGCGCTGGACAATGCACAAAGGTCACAAGACAAGGGCAGGTAGGTCACCTATCGGTCCAGCAAGGTGTACTATCACTTGGAGGTAAGGAGTCATGCCTGGTTTTGATGGAACGGGACCCCGCGGCCTGGGTATGTTCACAGGTCGCGGCCAGGGGTATTGTGTGCTGCGTCTGCCTGAACCAGGATCAGGCGAACCGGCCATCGGCTATGCCGGGATACAGGGAACACCGGTACAGGTTGAAGCTAGCCCGGTTCCGGCGCCGCCAGTGCTCTCAGCGTTCCCAACCCCGAGCGTAGCATACAGCGGCCGTAGGCTATGGCGGGCCGGCTATGCAGGCTGGGTCTGGCACTGTCGCGGCCGAGGGCAGCGTTGGTGGAGGGCCTGAGTGCCCGCATGTTGTCACGGCCACACTCACCCTCCTCGCGCGTGCTCTGGTCCCTCGCAGCTCTTTTCGCTCTGCTCGTGCTCGCTGCAATCGCCGGCCCGCAACCGACGCGCCCGGATGCTCACCAACAGTCACCGCCAACGCGGCCCAGTGCTCCACAGCAGATAGAGTCTGCGGTCTGGCAGCCGCTGAACGATGGTTTGCCTGGCTATGCCTTTGTCACTGCGATTCTGCTTTTTCCTCCTGGCTTGGACGGTCAGACCGAGATTGTCGTTGCTGCTTATGACCGCGAGGCGGGTATCTACCGCTCTGATGATGGTGGCGCGTCCTGGCATGCGTCGGACTCAGGACTGGCCGGCGCTGCCGTTTTCACGCTGATCCAGGATCCTGGAAACCCGCGTACCATTTATGCGGGTACGGTGGCTGGCATCTACTCCAGCGCCGATCGTGGTCTATCCTGGGAGCATCTTGGCGCACCAGATGAGCCGGTCTATACCTTCCTCTTCGACCGCTATCGGCCGGGAGTGCTGTACGCCGGTACGGCGGGTGCCGTGCTGGAGAGCAGTGATGGTGGCATGTCATGGACCAAGCAACAAGACGGTCTGGATGGTGTGGCTGTTTTGTCACTCGCTCAGACGGATCAACCGGGTGTCCTCTATGCCGGGACCAACGGCGGAGGGATCATGAGCAGCCGCGATGGGGGCACCTGGGTGAGTGTGTATCCGACGACGACAGTCATCTCCTCTGTGGTCGCCGACCCGTTCTTGGGTCGGCATCTCATGGCGCGGGCCCAAGACACGCTTCTGCACAGCGTAGACGGCGGGGTGACGTGGGAACCAGTCAGGCCGGGACCCCAAGGTCGGCTCTTAGGGATCGTCTTTGATCCAGCACAAAAGGATGTTGTCTATGCCCTGACTGCCAGCCAGGGTGTGCTAGTCAGCCGCGATAGTGGTGCGACATGGCAGGCTCTTGGGCATGGGCTGGCCGGGCACGCCGTCTACGCAGTGACAATCCCCAATCATAGCCCATACAACCTTCTGGCGGCCACCACTCATGGTATCTGGGGAATGACGGCAGAGGGTAGCTGGGTACCTCTTGGTGGGTCTTTGGGTGCACCCATTGTGCGTGCTTTGGCATTTTCACCACAAGAAGAGCTTGTAGCCGGCACCACGAACGGCCTGTTCAGACACCAGGGAGGAGTCTGGGAAAGGGTGGGCGATGGTCTGGTTGATGTCCATATTCTCTCAGTAGCCTTTGACCCTCTGCATGGCCGGCGCATTCTTCTGGGAACATGGGGGAATGGCGTCCAGGTCAGCAGTGATGGAGGGATAACCTGGAGACAGACAACAGGCAAGCAGTTTACCAACAGCATCATTCCCCGCCTGACCGTTGACCAACATGATCCTGGTAATGTCTACGCCCGTGTTGAGTATGCCCGGCTGCTCATTTCGCGCAACGGAGGGGATACATGGCAGGAGTCATCACTGCCCATCACCGTGACCGTCTTCGCAATTGCCATTGCTCCAAGTGATGGCTCTCGCCTCTATGTCGGGACTGATCATGGCGTTTACCGATCCCTTGACCATGGAGAGCATTGGGAGGCGCTCCTGGGTCCGCCTGGGGTGGATAGTATCCTTGCCCTTGCGGTTGACCCCGAGGATGCTGATGTGGTGTACGCGGGGAGCGAGGCTGGCTTGCATCGTTCCCTTGATGGAGGACACACCTGGGAGCAGGCCGCAGGTCTCAGCGACATGACAGTGACTGCGCTTGTCGTACATCCTGCTGACAGGGGCACCATCTATGCTGGAACCCGCTATCGCGGCGTTTTCGTCAGCATGAATCGTGGGGCAACCTGGGTGCCCATCGGAGAGGGGCTGGATCGTGGCAGTGTCAACGATCTGGCCATAGACGCTGCCGCCGATGCACTGTATGCTGGGACAGAGGCTGGCGTCTACGTTTTGGCCAGACCCTTGTCAGCTACATCCACTCCTCTTCCCCAACCGACGGAGGAGCCGTCGGCCGCCTGTAGTGTGACAGAAACAGGCAGCACGGTCAGCCTTGCCATGCACACCTTAGATGCCAATGGTACCCTGATGTCTCTCGTTCGTGAGGCTGGTTTCGATGCCATCGTCCAACTCATTGCCTGGCGTGATGTCGAGCCGGAGAAGGGTAAATTTCTCTGGGAGTCGTCCGATGCCGTTGTGCGGGCCGCCGAGTTCTACGGGCTCAAACTTGTGTTGCGTGTGGATTTCCAGCCCCTGTGGGCCCGCAACACCTGGGCAAACGCACCACCAGAACATCTGGAAGATTATGGAGACTTCGTCGGTGCTCTGGCTACTCGTTACCGCGGACGCGTCAAGGGGTACATTATCTGGAATGAGCCGAATCTGGCCCTTGAATGGGGTGGGGCAAAGCCAGATCCGGAGGGCTATGCGGCACTCCTGAAGATTGCCTATTGGCGGATTAAACAAGCTGACCCCCGAGCTCTCGTTGTCAGCGCCGGACTGGCGCCAACCAACGAGCAGAACGATCAGGCGGTGGATGACCGCGTCTTCCTACGTGCCCTCTATGCTGCCGGGGCAAAGGAGTTCTTCGATGTTCTTGGCGCCCACCCGTACGGCTTCGGCTATCCACCAGATGACCCGCATGGTGCCCACGATGGTTTGAACTTTGCCCGTCTGGAGGACCTGCGGCAGATCATGGAAGCAAACGGTGACGAAGCAAAGCCTGTTTGGATCACCGAATTTGGCTGGACGACTGAGGCCACAGATCCTACCCATGCCTGGCAGGTCGTCAGTGAAGAGCAGCAGGCCAGCTATCTTGTGCGCGCCTGCCAGAAGGTGATGCAGGAGTGGCCTTGGGTACGTCTGCTTGCTGTGTGGAATCTCAGCGTGGGGCTAGCGCCTGGTGACCAGATGCGTGGTTATTCGGTTATTGACAATGACTACCGCAAGAAGCCTGCATATGATGCCCTGCAGCGCATGGCTGCGAAGCGTGGAGATGCTCGGGCACAGAGTAAATCACAAACCGACCAGCCGGAGCGGCGGGTGGAGATACTGGCTCCTGATGTCGTCATCCATCTCGGCGATCAAGATGATCTGGTCTGGCCGTGGGTGCACATCTCTCCGCGCTACATACCGGCCACCGAGTGGCGTGGAGAGTTCTTCGTCCGTACGCCGGGCAGCACCGATTGGACGCTGACCTTGGATGGCTTTCAACTGAATGAGTGGGGCAACACCATTACAGTCAATGGCCAGCCACTCGATCCGCGCTTCCTTCCAGGCCGGGTGAACGACTGGGCTGGCTATTGGACGCGCTTGCACTTCCGTGTGCCGGCAGGAGTTCTGCGTCCCGGGTTGAACTGGCTGACGATCCGTACCAGTATGAACGCACCTGTTCATCAGGCGCACGGTATCTCATGGGAAGATTTACAGATCAGGAACATTTTCCTGATGCCCGACTAAGCAAGAAGCTCGATAGTACGTTCCACCAAGCCGCCAGCATAGGTAACTGTTCACGTTTACCCTGGAAGCAGGTGCATCGGCATGCCTATACCATCCCACAGGTTACCCAAACCTGCGGGAGGGTACGTAGAACGCCATCGGCAATCCGTGTTCCGTGCCATCTGCGCCTGCATCCGTGGCCAGCTCGCCCCGTTTTCCAACCCCTCTTACCCTAACCGTGAACAGTTACCAGCATAGTGACCTTTGGCAGTTGGTGTGGTACAATAGATAGTGGTGGATCCATCGAGAAGAAAAAGCATGTGCCAGGCAACGGTTTATCTGAAAGATAAAAAGATCATGCAGGATGTGATCAGCGTTGAGGTGACAGCGGAAGGCGTACATCTGGCCACTTTCTTCGAAGAGCCCAAACTCGTGCGTGGGCGGATTCGCTACATTGATCTGCTCAAGCACCGCGTCTTGTTGGAATCCCTGCCGGAGATGGGTGATGAATGACGATGAATGGCATTGACAAACTGCGGCTACTGCTGCCGCACTGGATCGAGCACACCGGAGAGCATGCAGAGGAATTTCGTGACTGGGCAGAGCGCGTCGAGTCGGTGCGCGTGTCACTCATGGCTGCTGCCAAGTACCCGGAAGAGGCCAACCAGCCGCTGCATGAGGCGGCGGAACAGTTGAAGTAGGGATCCACGTAGACAATTACCCGACCAAGAGGTAAGAACATCATGCCCAGGAAAATGGCAATCGTTGATTATAGCGCGTGCTACCCGGAACGGTGCGACCAGGGTCTCTGCCTGGCCGCACTGGCGTGTCCGCGCAAGGTCCTCAGGCAAGAAATGCCTTTCGAGATGCCAGAGCCAAATCCGACCATGTGCGCTGGCTGTGGCGTGTGCGTGGTTGCCTGCCCCGTCAAGGCGATCCACGTTTCAGCCACCTAAACATCTACGTCTTTTGGAGGGAGCAATGGCGCAAGCACGTGTCGCAGTCCTACGAACGAAACCGGAAACCGTGCTCGACGACTACCAGCGTCTGTGCGAGCTGGCCGGTCTCCGACAGGCCCTGGATCCATCGGCGACTACCATTCTCAAAGACAATATCAGTTGGCATCTACTCTACCCAGGAGCGAACACGACCCCCTGGCAGTTGGAGGGTACCATCCTTGCCTTGAAGAGTGCCGGCTTCAATGACCTTGTGGACGTGCACAACAAGACCGTTGTCACCATTGCCGACCTGGGTGACCGCTACAATAAGTTCGGTCCCGTGCTTGAGAAATACGGCATTCCCAAGAAATATAACTTCAAACCGGAGGACATGACTTGGATACCGTACAAGCCAAAGGCTAAGATGGCCGTCCTCGACAAGATCTTTCCCGCCGGCATCTACATTCCCGACTATTTCATCGGCAAGAACATCGTCCATCTGCCGACGGTTAAGACACACAGCTACACCGTGACAACAGGGGCGATGAAGAATGCGTTCGGCGGCCTGCTCAACGTCAATCGCCACTATACCCACACCTGGATCCATGATACACTCGTTGACCTGCTGGCAATCCAAAAAGAAATCCACCCGGGTATCTTCGCCACCATGGATGGCACAACTGCCGGCAGCGGCCCCGGACCGCGCACGCTCATACCCTATCAGAAAGATGTCATCCTGGCCTCTGCCGATCAGGTGGCCATAGACGCCGTGGCGGCACAGATGATGGGCTTCGACCCCATGAAGATACACTACATCGCCCATGCCACCGAACGCGGTCTGGGCCAGGGCAACCCGCGCGAGATCGAGATCGTCGGCATGCCAGAAGTTGCCAACGAGCGTTGGAACTTCCCTGTCGGCGTCAACCTGGGCACCGGTGTGGGGATGTTACTCTGGCGGTCGCCACTCAAGGTCTTCCAGAAGTTCTTCTTCCAGACCCCGCTGGTCAATGTCTTTATCTTCGCCAGTGAATATTACCACGACCATTTTTGGTATCCACGCAAGGGCAAGAAAGTGGTGGAGGAATGGACACGCACCAGCCCCTGGGGACAGTTGTTCGCCCGCTACCCAGGCTAAAAGCAAGCGAACGCACCAGAGAACCCTGCATGAAGTCCCGGAAATTGATCTGTCGCAGTCCCATGTCGTAAACGTCGGATGATTGGGGCGGCTTCGGTTCGCCTTTATTGTGGGAGCGATGACAGCGCAAGCGGAGGCCTGACCATCAGGTAGACGACAATGCCACCGATAAAGCGCATGGCTGCGCCCACGAGCAGGGCGCCGACAATGCCGAGTAATGGTACCAGGATAGCCGTGGAAACTAACGGGGCGAGGAAGGCAGCAAGATTCATGATCGCCGTGTGCACGGAGATGTAGGTGGGGCGCTGTGTATTGGGAATGACTTCGAACAGACCGTTGAAGACGGCAAGGTTAGTAGCCGGCGCGAAGATACCCCCCATAACCGCAGGAATGAGCAGGAACTCCTGGCGCGGGGCCAGGGCTGTCGTTAACGGGAACAGCGCAAGGCCGGCATAGCCAATAGACATAACTATGCGATTGCCAAAGCGGTTGGCCGCTCGTGCCCACAACGGGTAGGTGAGCATCGGTACCAGGGCTGATACGGTGGTGATGATGCCGATCCACGTCTCACCCATATTGAGCACACGGACATAATACAGTGAGTAGAGTGGAATGGGCAGATAGATCCCCCAATTGGCTATGAAGTTGGCAACGACGAAGTGGACGAACGGCCGTGTGTGGCGCACTGCACTGAGTGTCTGGCGCAAGTTGAGGGAATCGGGAGTCCCGTCGGGGTGGCTGACTGCCGGCACCACCAGTCTACCGACAAAGAACAGACTGATCATGGAAAAGCCGAAGCCGATAAGGAACAATAATGAGTAATTCCAGGGGAAAGCCACCAACTCAAGAAGCCAGCCGCCGGCGATGGCTGCCATGGCGCTCGTCAAGCCAGCCAGAAGGTTACGCGTGCTGACAACATGCGCTCGGTCGGCTTCGGGCACGATCATGCTGAACATGACCGTAAAGGCGACCGTGCCGACGGCTGCGGCCATGGCACCGAGGGTGACGATTGTCAGCAAGGCGGGAACACGCAGTGCAGCGGGAAGTACGAAGATCACCGCGACCAGGACGTATTGAGCGCGCTGGACAAAGCCGACTGTAAGAACAGGCCGCAGGATGTTGGTGTAGCGCTCAAGCATCTGCCCTGCCGGGATCAGAAAGATGAGCGTAACCAAGGCGGGAAGCGAAGACAGGAGCCCGATGTCCTCACTGGTTGCCCCAAGGCGCAGGGCATAAATGGAAAGAAACGTGCCAACGATCCCCGACAAAACGCCGAAGAAGCTGACTTCCAGACACAGATAACGAGCATTCCGAGCTTTGGTATCCACGGTTATCCTCGCACCACAAAGATGTGAAGGTAGGCAGGGCGCGTCTTCGTATCTTTGTTGTAGGTGCAGTAATATCGTTTCATGGCTGGTGATGCGACAACCGGTACAGAATGACGAACACGGCGACAACGGTCAAAAGCAAGGCAACGAACTTGGTTTGGGCGTTAGGTAGTGCTACCGCCAGCAGGCCAAACAGACCGGCGACTGCATAATACAGCAAGACGACGCGTTGCTGGCTCAGCCCCATGTCGAACAGCCGATGGTGCAAATGACCACGGTCGCCATAGATCGGCAGGCGTCGTGTTCGCATGCGGTTGATGATAATCCAGGCCACGTCTATGATCGGTACGGCCAGCACCAGAAGTAGCGTTGCACTCTTCGGTCCGCCGAAAAGCGAAATAGCGCCGATCAGGTAACCGAGTAGATAGGCACCGCCCCCCAGGAAGATACGCGCCGGATGCCTGTTGTACACCAGGAAGCCCAGGCAGCAGGCGAGCAATGCGAGTGGCAACAAAGCCACGCTCTCTTGCCCCAAGAAGAATGTGCGCACGGCCAGAATAGCGGCGGCAATGGCCACGACACCCGTCGCCAAACCATCCAGCCCGTCAATCCAATTCACCGTCGTTGCCGATCCAACGATCCAGAAGAGCGTCAACAGAAAGGCTAACGCGGCCGGCAAAACAATGGTTTCGCCGGTCAGCGGATTGGGCACTGCTGCCAGGCGGACACCCACCAGGATCGGGATGGCCGATGCCGCGATCAGGACAATGAATTGGGGCGCAGGAGATAGCTCGCGCGCGTCGTCCCACAGGCCAAGGGCGAAGATGATAAGTGCCCCCGCCAGCAAGCCGAGCGTCCGCACACCCTCTGTTGCATCCTGTCGCTCAATCGGTAGAAGCCAGGCCACCACGACAGCCAGGGCAAAGGCAGGGAAGATGGCCAGCTCGCCCAAACGCGGTGTGGGCCTGACGTGCACCTCTTTTGCCTCACCGACGGGTACATCCATCAGACCATAACGCTGCGCCCAGGTGATGACCTGAGGCGTCAGAATCAAGGTCATAGCAAGAGCCACAAGGAAGACAACAATAAATGTTATCATGTTGCAAAATATATGGTATAATGATCCTAGAGGTCAGACATGCCTGAGCAAGAAACGATTGAGATACCCATCAGCGGCATGGATTGTGTTGAGTGCACACAACATGTGCAGCAGGCGATTGCCACGCTACCCGGTGTTGCATCGGCGGACGTCTTTCTGGCTGCTCAGAAGGCCGTCGTCCGGTTGAATCCGGCGCAGGTTGATCTACCGGCCATCTGCAAGGCTGTGGAAGCGGCCGGCTATGGCGTTCCGCTCGCGTCTGCCGTTGAGGACAGGCTGTCTTCCCCGACCGGATTCATGCGCCTCATCCTCGGCTTATTTGGCGTCATTTTCGGTGTCGTGCTGTTCGTTGTCGTTGTTGGCGAGTGGCTCGGTCTGTTCGAAGCCGTCACCGAGCGCGTGCCGTGGCCGCTCGGCTTGGCGATTGTGCTCGTGGCCGGCTATCCGGTGTTCCGCAACGTCGTCCAGGCCACGCTGAGAAAACAGATCATCTCCCACACGCTGATGACGCTAGGCGCTCTGGCGGCGCTTGCGGTTGGCCAGTGGGCCACGGCGGCAGTCGTCGTCTTCTTCATGCGCGTGGGCGACTATGCCGAAAGTTTCACCACCGAGCGAGCTCGCCGCGCCGTCAAAGACCTCAGCACGATGGCGCCGGCCACGGCCCGCATCGAGAGCGACGGGGCCGAGCTGGAGGTGCCTGTTGGCGATGTCCATACGGGCCAAACCGTCATCGTCCGTCCCGGTGAGAAGATCCCCGTTGACGGCGACGTGATTGATGGACAGGCCACAGTCGAGCAAGCGGCGATCACCGGCGAATCTATGCCGGTGGAGGTAGGACCGGGCTCGCGGGTGTTTGCCGCCACCCTGCTGCGCCTGGGTCATCTACGCATCCGCGCCACCCATGTCGGCGCAGATACGACCTTTGGCCGGGTCATCAAAATGGTCGAAGAAGCCGAAATGCACCGCGCCAATGTACAGCGCATGGCCGACCGCTTCTCGGCCTATTATCTGCCGCTTGTGGCAGGTGTGGCTACCCTGACCTTTGTCTTGCGCCGCGATCCTCTGGCGACTGCCGCCGTGCTGGTCGTTGCCTGCTCCTGCTCATTTGCCCTGGCGACGCCGATTGCCATGCTTGCCTCCATCGGCGCGGCAGCCCGGCGTGGTGTGCTCGTCAAAGGCGGCAAGTACCTGGAAACCCTGGCTACTGCCAATGTTCTGCTGATCGACAAAACGGGTACCTTGACCCTGGGCCGTCCACGCTTGACCGACGTCGTATCGCTGAATAGTCTTACACCCGATGCCATCATCGCCCTGGCTGCCTCTGCCGAGCGCTATTCTGAGCACCCTCTGGCCGAAGCTGTGCGCCGTGCAGCGATCGAAGGCGGCCAGCAGCTTCGTAATGTCGAGCATTTCGAAGCATTGCCCGGGCTGGGTGTACGCGCTCGCATTGCCGGGCAGATGGTCAGCGTGGGCAGCCGTCGTCTTGTTGACACACAATCCGTTCCACCTGCCGTTAGCGTCCTGGAAGAACAAGGCAAGACGCTGCTCTTCGTTGCCTGCGATGGCCAGTTGGCAGGTATTCTGGCCGTTGCCGACACGCTGCGCCCCGAAGTTCCCGCGGCCCTTGCCGAGCTGCACTCTCTGGGCATTCATGATATTGAGCTACTCACCGGTGACAATGAACAAACGGCAGCCTCACTGGCCGGCAGCCTGGGTATTCGCTATCGGGCCAATTTGCTGCCCGAAGACAAGATCGAAATTGTTAAAGAGTACCAGTCCAAAGGCAAGGTGGTTGTCATGGTCGGCGATGGCGTCAATGATGCACCGGCGCTGGCCCAGGCGAATGTGGGCATCGCCATGGGTGCAGCCGGCAGTGACATCGCCATCGAGGCAGGGCATGTCGTCCTCATGCGCGACGATTGGATGCTGGTACCCGACGTCTTGTGCATTGCACGCCGGACGATGCGGGTCGTTATGATGAACATTGTGTTCACCGCCCTGTACAATGCCGTTGGCCTGACATTGGCCTCGCTTGGCATTCTGCCACCAATCCTCGCCGCGGCCGCTCAATCTCTGCCCGACCTGGGCATCCTGGTCAACTCCTCGCGTCTGCTGCGCCAGAAGTGACTGTAGCTGCTCATGCCTGAATGCTCACATTGTGCCTACGCTGGATGCCCGCAATGGCCAGCGCCGCCGCCAGCCCCAGTACACCGCAGAGGATGAATCCCAGCCGCAGGCCGGCAATCTGCGCCACTGCCCCGATCGTCAGCGGCCCCAGCATGTCGCCGATTTCTTTGAATGATCCCGCCGCGCCCATGCTGGACGCCAGTGTCTCTGGATCGGCCAGCGTGCTGACCATCGTATCGCAGTTTGTCCACACCGTGCCCACACCTAGCCCGGCAAGTATGGCCACCAGCCCCAAAGCCATTCCCGACGTGAAGGGCAGGAGCATAACACCGCTTCCTGATAGAAGCAACCCGGCCAGGATGATACGGGCCGGGCCGAAACGATCGGCAAGCGCGCCGGAAAACGGCTGCACCAACACATAAGCCAGAGAACATGCGCTGACGATCAATCCGACCCGCATCTGATCGTAGCCTAGCTTGTTGGCATAGACGGCGAGAAAGCCGAACAGAATGCCGACGAAGAACATATTGATGATGATCACACTATACCACGGCAGCATGCGCCGGTTGCCAAAGGCGGTGATCATTTGCCGCAGATCGAAGTCGTCATCGTCATCGGCTGGGTTGGGCATGTAGTCCAACGTTGTCTCTGCCCCTGTCAGGCTTGATATCGGCCTTGCATCCGTTCGCGGATCGCGCAGCGTCAGCGCCAGGAGCAACGCTGCACTGCCAATCGCAGCACAGGCAACAAAGATGGCGGAGAAATCGTGCAGCACAACGATTGCCCCGCCGATCAGTGGGCTGAGCACATATCCTGCTCCCTTGACCGCGTTATACATGCCCAGGGCACGACCGCGCTCCTTGCTGAAGGATTCGGCCACCAGTGCCAGTGAGACGACAGAGAAAGCGGCTGCGCCTAACCCCTGCAGCAGCCGAATGGCAAGCAGCAAGCGCGGATCAACGATCAGGTATAGCAGGGAGGCCAGCGAAAAGATGGCCAGCCCCACAACCATTGTGGCAACCTTGCCCCGCCGGTCGGCAATGTAGCCGGTGAGTGGCTTGGCAAAGACCTCGGCAAAGTCGTAAATCGAGATAAGAAGGCCGATTCCCAATGTGCCCAGTCCCACCTGTCTGGCATAAACGGGCAGGTTCACGGCTACAATGTGCGCGCCAAAGGTGGTGACGAAGGCAACAAGGCAGAGAACGGTCAATGTCCAGGTCTTGCTGCTCACGCTTTTTCGACGAGCACGCTGTCGCCGGAGCGAACGGTCTTGAAGACGGTGGCGTCTCCCTTGATTTTGCCGAAAAGATTGACCGGGCTGGCCGGACGAATCTCTTTGCCGCGGCTAACAGGCGTGGGGCCAAAGAAAATGCACATGGCTGAGCCGGGTGACCAGTACCCCAGATCACCCAGCTCGACGACAGCCTTGGCGTCGGCGGCTTCCTCAAGCTGGACCGGGATGGAGAAGTAGATCTCGTCGCCCCACGTGTTGGCACGGGCCTTGATAGGTAGGGCGTTCCAGATGGCATCGGCTGTGGCGCTATCGTTCAGCTCGGCCGTAGCCTGAACCTTGCCTGCAGTTATACGGATGGTACGCATGTTGTTCACCTCGTTTCTCGCTCGGATGTTGCGGGTAGGGCGCGCTCCGGGCCTGACTATGCCAGGCGATCTTCGTCGTCGTCCCCGTCGTTGTCCTCCCCTTCTTCTTGCTCCTCTTCCTCATCGCCGAAATAGTCGTCGCTATAGAATCCCAGGTCTTTGCCACGATAGACGGTGACCAGGAAGTCATCGCGATGTACATCGGCAGTGAGGACAAGTTCCTCGTCAACTTTTTCGATCAAGTCCAGAGTATCCTCCTCGGTCACGTCTATTTCGACCACCAACGTTGCATAGACAACGTCGGTGGCGAAGTGCAAGTCAACATGGCCGATTCGATCGCCGTCCTGGCTCTTCAGATAGTAGCCTTCAGAGCTTGGTGTACGAAACTGTCGTTCGAAGACGATCGGCTGCATTGTATTCCTCCTCATTCTGGGGGTACATACCGTGCCCTGCCGTTGCTGCCAGCGTCGGCGTGATGGATGACGTGGCCGTGCCGGTTGCCGTGATGAACGGCGTCGCCGTCCTCGTCATGCTTGGTGCCGGAGTTGCCGATGCGGTTGCCGAGGCTGTCACAGTCAGAGTGGCCTGCGGGCGCATCGTGGCCGTGCCCGATGGTGCAGTGGTTGGGGTAGGCGTTCTGGTTGCCGTTGATGTTGCTGTTGCGGTTGGCGGTGGCACAGTTTGGGTTGGTGTTGGCGGAATGGTGCGCGTTGCCGTCGCTGTTGCGGTTGCCGTCGGCGTTGCCGTTGCCGTGCCGGTGCTCGTTTGCGTCGGCGTGCGTGTACCTGTCGGCGTGGGCGACGGCGTTCGCGTTGCGGTCGGTGATGCGGTAGCCGATGGCGATGCTGTTCCCGTCGCCGATGGGGTTGCTGTTGCCGAGGGCATGACGGTGCTGGTGGGTGATGATGTTGGTGTTCTCGACGGCGCAATGGTAGGTGTGGGCAGTCGGGTCATGGTTGGCAGGGGGGTTGGCGTCGGACGCAGGCGCGAACCCGCGAAGATGATGGTCAAGCCCAGGCAGTACAGCAGAAGCACCATGGACAAAGTCGCCATCAGGATGCCATACAGCACGCGGCGTGCATCGCTAAGATTATTGTACCAATTGTTCAGGTCTTTCATCATCGGCAGGTGATCGGCAATCATCGTGGACATCCGTCGTTGTTGTTGGCGTAGCGCGGATGCCCTTGCATGTCAGAGTCTTCGTTCTATGAGACGCTGCTCAGGGTGTTTTGGTTGCAACAGGTGTTGTGGTCGGCAGCTTAAGCGTTGGCGAGGCCGATGGCCCAGGTGTTGGCGTGCGTGTTGGAAGCGGGCTTGGCGTGAGTCTTGTCGGCGTTGCCGTTGCCGGCGGACCGGTTGGCCGCGGCGGAGTGGTGATCTGTGTTCTGGTGACGGGTACAGTTCCAGTGACGCCGGGAGTTTCGCCCGGCAGGGTTGGTTCCGGTGTGGGAGGAACGAATTGGGTTGGTGTAGCTTCCAGAATTACAGTTGGCGGCACCAACAGGCTGCTGTCGCCGGGTGTGACGGTTGCCGTGGGTGTCTTGGTTGCCGTGGGCGTTTGGGTGAGCGCCGGACGTGTTGGTGTAGCAGAGAGACGCACACGGGTTGGTGTTGGAGTGATTTGCTGTTGGCGTTGTACAAGGAGCGTTGTCAGGCCGAGCGCATAGCATGGCAGCATGGCGATGGTAACGAACGCCATGACAATATAGAGAGCCTTTTCTGCGCGCGGCAGGCCGCCGAACCAATGAAGGAATCGTTGCATGTCTCTCTTTGTGTCTCAAGACCAGCGGCTCACGGCATGAGCGGGTGTCTGAAAGTGGATTCGTTGTGCATCGGGGGTATCATATACTAAAGTGAGGAAAAAGACAAGTGGATTGAGTAAGGACTGTTCACGGTTAGGGTAACAGCACTTTCGCTGGAATGCCCCCGGCCCTGCCACTTGACCCTCTCGCAGGTTTGGGTAACCTGCGGGAGGGTATAGGCATGCCGATGCACCTGCTTCCAGGGTAAACGTGAACAGTTCCTGAGTAAGCCTGGTGCCG
>Ga0272448_1004000_pt1 | contig 17083 bp, 14 predicted proteins | sample YNPCB0191_FD_202220 | JGI IMG/M metagenome (GOLD analysis project Ga0272448, IMG submission 202220) | Hot spring sediment microbial communities from Yellowstone National Park, WY, United States - YNP-CB-019-1 | ecosystem: Environmental > Aquatic > Thermal springs > Hot (42-90C) > Sediment... | reverse complement strand
TTCTCTCGCAGAAAACTCTCTGCCCATTCTTCTTCATCTTTGGCAACAGACAAATAAGGCTTAGGACTTTCTACTTTTATACCTAAATAATTTAACAAATTTAACCACGCATCTACTCTGTGACCATTATTATAATCAAACTGCGCCACATCAGTTAGAAAATATCCTCCTCCTGTCCAATCATAACCTATTCGTCTTTTAGCGCCAATGAGAAAAGAAAGCAGATTATTTCTGAAATCACCTCTTGCATCTAAAGATAAATCATATTTTTCTTCTCTTAAACGTTTTATAAGCTTTAGAAGTCCTAACCAATTCCATTTCCAAACCTTATATTTACCAGCAAATCTAGTCCAAGGAAAATCAAAAAAAACATATTTATTAACTGGGCTATATTTAAGAAGTTCTGAAGCATACGACTTAGAAAGTAAAGTAATCTCTACAGTAGGAAGTTTATTTCTTAAAGCTATTAAAAGAGGAGTTATCATTATTAAATCACCTATACTCCAGATTTCTATAATTAATAATTTATTTATCTCTGATACTGATAGAATTCTTTTTTTCTTCAGAAATTTATTATCAAAAATAAGCTTCCCAAATATATCAATAAAATTCAATAAAACCTTTTTTTGTCTATCTACTCTAATCATATAACAACTGAAATCTTAATTCTTAATGTAAATTATACTTATAATAACAACTATCACACGGAGATAATGCAAATTTATTATTGATTTGGCCTTTCCTTAAAGATATAATTTTTTCTCCATTCCAGATTTTGCCTATCTCTTCATTTAAATAATTTCCTACTATTGTATTACCCACCTTTCTCTTTTTGTAAATAATGTTACTATTTTCTATATGATAATAGAAATTTCGATCTGTTCTAAAAAATGGACACGCACCTACATCTCCATTATAAAATACAGATAAACATCTCCATAGATATCCGCAAGTCTGTTTCGGATTTATAGAAAGATGTGGAAGTCTAATGCCAATCTTTAATTCTTTCGCCTTCTTTTTTGCTGCAAGTAATATCTTTTTCTGTTCATCTTGAGGGACTAAAAAGAAAGATAGCTCTTTATCTCTTTCTAAATGAGTAATAATTGTTGTGCAATGGACATAATCCACTCCTAATTTATGTGCAAAATCTAAATACTCTAATATATCTTTGTAATTGTCCTTCCGAAAAATAAAATTTAATCCTAATGAAAAATACTTAGCATTTAATTTTCTTTTATAATAAGAAAAGGAACTAATAACTTCTGTAGTTTTGGCATAATCCGCACCTTTCTTAATTCCGCAATATTTATCTTTCTCAAATGTATCAATAGAAACAGTAACTGTATTTACTTGTTCTTTAAAAGTTTTTTCTATTAAATCTTTAGTTAAGAAAGTTGCATTAGTAAAATATCCTGTTTTTATTCGAAAACTTTTAAAAAATTTATGTATATCCCAGAATTCCGGATTAAGAAACGGCTCGCCTATACCGCTTACTAAATAAACACTATAAATGTAGGGAAGAATTGGGGCTAATTGTTTAATATTTTCCAATTTAACATTATCATGCGGCAAACCATTTAATTCCATTTTAAAAAGTTCTCTTTCGCACGTAGGACATAATAAATTACATCTTGTGCTTATTTCTACCATTAAATTTATTGGTTTATACGGAATTTTTAGGAAATTAAATTTTCTAAATACAAAAAATAGAATATAATTAAATAACATTTTAGGACGAATTATGTTTACTATATGTGGACGTGTTCCTCCTTCTAAATTAAAAAAATCGATAATGTACTTTAAAATCATATTCTTATCCTTAATTGTAATCCGTAATTGGAAAGATTAACATCCGCTTTTTATACTGTCGAGAATATATGAATTGAATCCAAATAATATAAAATATGGATAATATATTTATTGCTATGATACAAACTAGCTATTACTCTTCCCAATGGCCAATCCACAACATCCTTGCATATATCTGTTATGGGCAGTATAAAATAGAAAATACTCATTATTCTTTACTATCACATGAGGAGAACAAACCATTCTTTCATCAAAGCTTCCTTTTGAACCGCTATCTAAAATAGGATTGCCCTCAAATTTTTTCCAACTCACAAGGTCTTTAGAATAGGCCAAACCTATTCTATATTTGTTCCACCTGTCTTCCCCTTCATAAAAACCTACAAATCCATCTTCTAACTCAATTATATCTACTATTAAAGCATGGTTTTCATCCCAATCGCCTTTGTTACCATGTTTTAATATCGGCTCTGAAGATATTCTTTTCCAATTATAGAAATCTAAAGATACTGCTATCCCAGTATTTATTTTACTTCCATTAGAACCACCGTATACTAAGTAAAATTTATTCTTAAATCTAAATATTCTAGGAGAAAAAACGCCGTCACAATCCCATCCAGTATCCTCATAAGTAAAAACAACTTTCGCACCCTCAGTATTCCATTTATATAACATCTCCGATTCTATAAAATAGATTTTTCTAGTCTTTGCATGCTGCACTGCTATTGATTTTCCTACCATATCATTTATGAAACATTTAAACCTTATTAAAGATAAGTAAATTGAACCTGGAATTAATCCTTTTATTGTTTTTTTTATGATTGTATCTCTAATCTCTTTGGACTCAAAAAAAAGAAAAGCTTTCTCGTTAAACATTACACTTACCCCATCAATGGCTGAAAAACATTGATTTTCAGAACATTGAATTAAGGGTTTGTCTAATAACCTCTTCCAATTAATTAAATCTAGTGACTCTGCTAGCCCAATACCCCAATTAGAATTGTAACCTTGTCCTGTGTAAAACATTAAAAATTTATCATCTTTTTTTATTACAGATGGGGTTATGACAGAATAATTATCCCAAGTTTTCCCTTGAGATGGCGTTAAAATCGGCCAATTCCTTTTATCCCATTTTAAATACTTAAAATCATTCCAATGCATAAATATCTCTAATTAGCTGAAATTACGATAAAATCAATTCTTTCCGGTAATATAAAAAACCAAAAATCTGAGCACAAAGCTTACTCCACGCCGCACCTACAATACCACAAAAGGGAATTAACAATATATTTAAGAATATATTACTTGTTCCAATAAATAGATTAATTTTTAGATTCTGCTGTTCTCTTGAAGTGGCGATAATTCCTTGAGAATAGGTTGTATTAATTGACATCACCAATAGTGCAAATGCTAGCACCTTAAATGAATCAATACATGGTAAATAATTTTTACCGTACATAAAAATAATAATATCCCTACTAAATAGATTAAACAGGAGCCCTAACGGCAAAAATACTAAAATAATACTCAATAAAGTCAAACCCAAAATCTTTTTGAAATAATGTGGATTATATTTATCGACTTTAGATAATACAGGAAAAATGGCTTTTAAATATACTACTACTATCATAAATATATAAAAAATTGGCTTATATGCCGCACTATAATACCCAACTACTTTCTTTTCGTAAAGCATAGCTATTAATATAATATCAAAATAATGAACAATCCAACCTATGAAAGTCGCCCAAAAGATTGCATTACAACTAAATATCATTTTTTTACATTCTAAAAGACCAAGGCGTGGTTTAAATATTAAATTTAATTTAGTAGAGCTAATAAATAATAATAAACTGTAAAGAAACTTTGAAAATAAAAAAATTACTCCTACCAGTAAAATATTATTTTTAAAATTGACCGAAATAAGCACTCCTAACAAAAACACCAAATCTCTTATAATCATATATGTTGCATAAATATTAAATTTCTCTAGCCCCCAATAAAACCAATCCAATAAAAAAATAAAACTAAAAAGTCCCAAACCACAAATAAAAAGAAATAATTTAGTCTCTAAAGGATTCCTAATCGCAATAATAAAAATAATAAGTATCAAAAAAGACACAATACTAGAAATTATTCTCATTCCTATAAGTGTGGATACAATATCGGATCTATCCTTATAGTCTGCCTGTGCTATTTCTCTTGCACCTACCACATCCGAACCAAAAATTACTAAAAGGGAAAAGAATAAAAAGACTGATTCAGCAAAACTGAAGATTCCAAATTTTTCTGCCCCTAACTTTCTGGCTAAATACACTGTAGCCAGAAAGTATAATAATCCACTTACTCCTTGACCGATACCCAGATATAAAAAATTTTCAATTATATTTTTAAAGATTTTCATAATATTACAACTCTGACTTACTCACATCAAATACAGGACAATCTCTACATTGAATCGGTGTCTTACCTTGATGAATCATTTTTCTAAAATTTTTATACCTATCGGAATACCATATCTCATTAAAACTAGTTTTAAATACATTACCCAAAGCGTATTTTTTCTGAAAATCCCTTCTGTTAGCCTCATTTCCTGCGCAACAGGGGATAACTTCTCCTGTTACAAATATGAAAGGCATAATCCAGAAACTACATTGAGAGATCGGTGGTTTGTAAGTAGGCGTGTCCGCATTCCATCCAATTCTAATTTTTGTCTCTTTTGCTTTGGCCTTAACTTTTTCTCTTAATGAATTGGGAATATCCACAAAAAGCACTTCGGCTTCAGGAAAACAATGAAGCATCCTTGTAAATATTATAGAACTTTCAGTTCCGGTGAGAGATTTTACTAAATCAACAAAATCCAATACTTCATTTATATTCAACTTGTTAATTATATAATGATATGATAATTCTGGGTAAGGTGTATTCTTTTTCCTTCTTATCTCTAAAAATCTTTTGATATTATCGAGCACTTTATCAAAGTTTGCGCCAACCCGAATTTTCTCATAAGTTTCTTTGGCCGCCGCATCTATAGAAATAAAAATTTTATCCACCCCTAACTCTACTAACTCCATGCCATTTTTTTCATCTATAAGAATGAAGGGGTCATACAATTCCACATATATCTTTTTGGATTTAACATACCTTAACATCTTTAGAAAATCTCTATTCACAAAGCTTTCTCCTATCCCAGTTAATCCAATCCATTTTAATTTAGGAAATTGATCAACAATATTCTTAAACTCTTCGAAAGTCATATCCCGTGGTTTCTCATCCCAATAAGTATGCTCACAGATTGGACACTGCAAAGGGCAACGGGTTGTTACTTCTATCTCTACTAGACGAGGATGATGAACAAAAAAGGGAAAACATCTTATCCAGAGCAAATTAGCTAAAAAACCCTGATGTGCATAAAATATCTGATACCAAAGATAATTATATGTGCATTTTAATCCTTTATATCTAAACATGTTTATTATTTTTCTAATTCGGTAGTCCATAATTATTTGATTGATTTTGTATACAGTCTTTCTAACCTCGCAAGCATTTCTTCTGTTTTTGTAACATTATAAATATTCTCTGAAATACTTTCCCCCATACTATGTATAAGACTAGGGTCTTTCAATAACTTTATTATGCTTTTAGAAAATTCTTCACTACGATTATATGTTACTAAAATACCATCTACCCCATCTCTAATATACTCGGGAATACTACCTATACTGCTAGCTACTACTGGTTTACCAGATAATTTTGCCTCTATTAGAATTACCGGACCAAATTCACTATACCACTGTTCAGGCACAACTACTATATCTACCTCCTTAATTAATTTAATAACGTCTTCGTTATTCTTATGTCCTAAGAAGTCAATGTGTTTTTCAACAGAATGCTCTTTAATTAATTTATTTATATAATTGGTATAGTTATCGTTTCCTTTTCCTACTACTAATAACTTTACATCAGGCAGCTGAAGCACCACCTCATTCATAGCTTCAATTATTATATGCAATCCTTTATGTTCAGTTAACGAACCGACAAATAAGATTTTTTTGCCATCCTGTCTTTTATTTAACGCGGGCTCATAATTTGTAGTTTCAAACTGATAATGGTATATAATCTCTATTTTATCTCTGGGGTAACCATATTTTAATAATCTATTTTTAGATGCCTGAGAAAAAGTAATAATTTTGAAAGCTTTATTCATAAAATAGTCAACCGAATACTTTCTCATTATGCACAAAATTTTTTTAAAAGCTCTGGGTAAAAATCTAATCGCCACTTTTATGGCTTCTCGTTCTGATAAACAAAAACAATCATCGCAATGAGGTCCATGATTATAATTACATAATTCTCCATTTGGTCTAAGCAGTATATTTCTGGGGCATAAGATGTAATAATCAAGCACTGTAAAAAAATATGGAATATTTAATATCAATGCACTAATTGCGACGGGAAAAAAAAGTAATTTGGCATGTATATGGACAATATCTGGCTTTATCTTTTTGAGAATAGAAAAAATGGAAATGAAGGCTACAATGTCTAATATAAAATTCTTACCTATGAATTGCTGTTTACTAAAAAGAGACCTAACAAAAAATATATTTTCTGAATTGGTCTTTTGTGAATCTTTTAAAGTGATATATTTAACATCATAATTTTCTTTTTCAAGTAATTTTCCTAATTTCCAACATACTAATTCAGCACCGCTCCAAGTATTATGAATATAAGGAAGGAAATCAGAAACTAAGACTATCTTCATAACTTAAAAATGACCAAAATATGATTCTGCTTTTTTAATTTCTTCTGGGATATTTACATTCACATAATAGTCACATATTACAAAAGACTCTACAATATTACCTTCATCTATTGCGCATTGGATTAAATCGGGAAGTTCTTTTTCTCCTCTTTTTTGATTTATGGGCGTCTGAGGGATATAGGATAAAATATCATTTTTAAAGATGCAGTTTCCCGTTCCCATAATATTATTCATTGGCTTTGTGGGTTTTTCTATTAAACGGTATATTCGATTGTCTTCTGACTGAATAACTGAATAGGTCTTTTTGATTAATTCTTTATCTTCTACCATAACCACTCCGCATATACCAAAAAGATTTTTTCTTTTAAAGATATCTATCATTTGAGCATGTCGTGGATTTATCATTAATTCATCACCTAACATTAACATAAAATCCTCTTTTCCAAGCGCTTCTTTTGCGCACTCAATCGCATGGACAAGACCCTTTTGCTCCGACTGAATTACATATCTTATGGGTTTCTCATTATATCTATTTCCATAAGTATTTATTATTTCCTCCGCTTTATATCCTACCACAATAATTATTTCGGAGATAGAAGTCTTTATCGCACAATTAAGACTATATTCAATTAAGGGTATGTTGTTTATCTTAATCATACATTTATTTTTATCATTTAAGATACTTTCCAAACGCTTTCCCCGCCCACCTGCCAATATCAATGCTTTCATATTGTCACCTTTACTTTTTTATAAATATATCTTTGTTCTCTTTTATCCAGTCTATAAGTTTCTTAATACCTTCTTTGGGCATCACCTTAGGTTCCCAATTAAGTTCTTTTTTTGCCTTACTGATATCGCAAACAAAATATCTTAAATCCCCATGTCTATCAGGGGCAAACTCTACTTTGGGCCGAACGCCGTTAATCTCCTCAAGTATATCGATGCACTCAAGTAAGGATATGGCGGTCTTTGACCCTCCGCCGATATTATAAATTCCCGACTTTCTGGTTCTATAAAAAGCGTCAAATGCCTCGCAAACATCTGTAGCGTAAATGATATCTCTAACTTGTTTTCCTGTTCCAAATATTGTAATAGGCCAACTTAAAACACTACGAATGGAAAAATTAGCCACCCATCCATGATCCTCTCCACCAAACTGTCTAGTTCCATAAATCCCAGTAAGTCGAAAGCTGGCTGCTTCAAGTTTATATGTATCAATGTAGGTTTTCACGTAGATATCGCCTGCCCCCTTTGAGGCATGTAGTGGTGTAAGCGTACCTTCTAATGTAGGATGATTTTCATCTATGCCTTCGGGTTTACGTACATAGCGTTTATTGCCTTCTTTTAATGTTTCATTAATTTTGTTTCCATAAACATGGATGGTGGCGCAACATACAACTGGAACTTTTAATCTTTTTGCGGTCTCCAATACATTAAAGGTTCCCAAGACATTTGTAGTAATATCTAATCTGGGGTCTTCCCAACTTATGGTCATTGCCGGTTGAGCAGCGGTATGGATAATATAATCGCAATTCCGACTATAATCCAGCAATTCCTCAAAATTTCTGATATCCGCTTTTACTAATTTAACACCCAGACCCTTTAAGTAATTCCAGTTATAATTTCTGGCTGCCTCGGTAGCAAAACCTGTTCTTTCTAATTCATGTTTAGTCATATTGTCATAGGAAATAACTTCACATCCTTTTTTGGCATAAAACTCGCATACATGAGAACCTAAAAAACCACAACCACCGGTTACTAATACTTCCATTGGTAGATTCCCCCTTATTCTTTTCTTATCTCTTTCTCAATCCACACGTAAGTCTTTTTAAGCCCTTCTTCTAAACTCACCTTTGGCTGCCAGTGGAGGATTTTCTTCACTAAGGTCAAATCTGCATTTCTGCCTCTCACTCCCTGCGGAGCATTGAGGTTGTATTTCTTGGTTATCTTTTTGCCCGATATTTTTATAATTATATCTGCCAGTTCATCAATGGTAACTAAACGGTCAGAACCAATATTTAACGGTTTATCATAATCAGATTCCATTAGCAAAATAGTTCCTTCAACACAATCATCTATATAACAATATGAACGCGTTTGTTTACCGTCACCCCAAATTTCTATTTCCCCAGGATTAGAGGCCTCAGCAACCTTTCTACATAATGCAGCAGGTGACTTCTCTCTTCCGCCTTTATAGGTTCCTTCAGGTCCATAGATATTGTGATAACGGGCAATCCTTATATCTAAACAGTAATCTTTTTTAAATGCCTCCAGCATCTTTTCTGTGTAAAGCTTTTCCCATCCATAAAAATTATCAGGGTCAGCAGGATAAGCATCATTCTCTTTCAGAGGCTTAACATTCGCCTCCTCCTGTTTATAGGTAGGATAAATGCAAGCAGATGAAGAAAAAAATAATCGTTTTATTTTATTTTTAACTGCTGCTTCTGCCATATAGGCATTAATTAAAACATTATCGTACATTACATCTGCGCCTACCTCAGTAATAAAACCTATTCCGCCCATATTGGCTGCCAAATTAAAAACATAATCTATGCCTTCTGTTGCCTTTAAACAGTTATTAAAATCTCTTAAATCCAAGGTTAATTTTTCTGAATAATATTTTTCTTTTATATAGTCATCCCATTTTATATCGACTACTCTCACAAAATTATCTTGCTTAAAAAGTTCCCTTGCTAAATGTGAACCAATAAAACCACCAGCTCCTGTAACTAAAATCTTCTTATTCTTTATCATTTACATTCCTCCGCTATGAAATTTAGTTAAAATTTCTAGCTATAATTCTCTTAACAAATCTTGGGTTATAAAATTGCTATTTCTTTCTAAATAAAAAAATAGCTTTCTTCACTATTTTGAAAAAATAGCCTTAGATTTTTTAGTGGACTTGAAGTGGGAAAAATCTAAATTAATATCCCTTTTTGGCAATAAAGTCAATTAGGTCTACAATCCGACAAGAATATCCCCACTCGTTGTCGTACCAAGCCAACACTTTTACAAAATTTCCCCCAATAACTTTTGTAAATTGTGAATCAAAAGTTGATGATGCAGTTGAATGATTGAAATCAATTGAGACTACTGCCTCATCAGTATAATCTAAAATCCCCTTTAATTTTCCCTTAGAGGCATCCAACATAGCCATATTAATTTCATCAACAGTAACATCTTTCTTAAGGGTACAGGCTAAATCTACGACAGAAACATTGGGGCAGGGAACACGAATGGCAAAACCGTCTAACTTGCCTTTTAACTCAGGTATAACCAGGCCAATTGCCTTAGCTGCACCTGTTGTGGTGGGTATCATTGATATTGCCGCGGCGCGGGCTCTTCTTAAATCAGAGTGGGGAAAATCATGAATTCGCTGGTCATTAGTATAGGCATGGATTGTGGTCATTAGGCCCTTCTCAATACCCCATTTATCATTTAAAACTTTTGCCACAGGTGCTAAACAATTCGTCGTGCAAGAGGCATTAGACAAGACATGATGATTTTTAGGATCGTACTTATCGTCATTAACCCCCATAACAATAGTTATATCTTCACCTTCTGCGGGGGCGGAAATAATTACCTTCTTGGCACCGCCTTTAGTTATATGATTTACCGCACCTTTAACCTCTTTTCCTTTTTTGTTGATACCATCATTTTTTACTGTAAATAATCCTGTGGATTCAACGACAATCTCAACGCCAAGTTCTTTCCAGGGTAATTCACAAGGGTCTTTCTTTGATAAAACTTTTATTGTCTTTCCGTTTACCAAAAGTGAATCAGGGCCCGCCTTCACATCACCGCCGGGAAATCTCCCATGAACGGAATCATATTTTAAAAGATATGCAAGGGTTTTCGCGTCAGTAAGGTCATTTACAGCGACTAAGTCTATTTTTTTGTCCTTTGATTCAAGAATTGCCCTACCAACCATTCTCCCAATTCTACCAAAACCATTAATACCAACTTTCACTGCCATATCAATCCTCCTATTTTAACAAATTGTTTGAGTTATATTTTTACTTCTCGAAGATAATTTATCGCAATTTCTGGCGGAGTTGAAACAACATAAAATCCTGTTCCCCACTCAAAACCAGCTACTGGACTTATTCGAGGAATTATCTCTATATGCCAATGGTAATAATCATAATTATTACCCGCCAAGGGCGCTGTATGAATAACAAAATTAAAGGCCGGATCAAATAAACAACCTTTTAGCCGCAACAAAACTTCCTTTAATATTTTGGCTAAATTCAATCGCTTATTTGATTCTAAAGTATAAAAATTTACTTCGTGTTTTTTGGGGTAAATATGTATCTCGAATGGAAAACGAGACACAAAAGGGCAAAAACTTACAAAATCGTTATTCTCGCTAACCACTCGCTCCTTCTCAGATAGTTCTTGTCTTATAATATCGCAGAAGACGCATCTTTCTCGCAAATCATAATAGCGCCGGGCGCCGTTTAATTCCTCAACAACATTCTTTGGTACCATTGGTAGAGCAATCAGTTGGGAATGTTCATGTCTAATAGAGGCGCCAGCCAAAACGCCATGATTCTTAAAAATCAAAATATATTTAAAACGCTTATCTTTTTTTAAGTCAAGACATCGACGACAAAACATCTCAATTGCCATTGATACTTCTTCATCATTCAGATCAGTCAAAGATTTATCGTTATAGGGTGTCTCAATAATGACCTCATGGGCACCGATTCCATTCATCATATCAAAAATTCCTATACCGTGACTATCTAAATTTCCCTCGATTTGTAAAACAGGAAATTTATTGGGCACAACCCTAACAAGCCAACCGGGTGCATTAGCAGGGGTGTTCTCGTATCGTATGGCATCTATTTCAGGGGGAGTCATATATTCATTTCCGTAACAAAATGGACAAGGGCCATCTTTTTTTTCATATCTTGCCTGCTCAAAATCCTCTGGTCTTTTCGGATCGTCTGTATTTACGATAACCCATCTTCCACTAATTATATCTTTTCGGAGTTCAGCCATAGCTAAACCTGAACCTCTTTTAAATATTGTGCAGCATCTTCCGGTGCGATAGGACAAATATAAAATCCTGTTCCCCACTCAAAGCCAGCCACCTGAATTAAACGAGGCATAATCTCAATATGCCAATGGTAGTCTTGATCGATGGTCTTCCAATACCCTTCTTTTTCTCTTCTAAAAGGGGCTGTATGAACAATCATATTATATGCAGGGTCATTTAGGCCCAACTTTAATCTAAGCAACGTCCTCTTTAATATTTTTGCCAAATCTAATTTTTCGGTCTCCCTTAAATTCATAAAATCGCAATTATGGTTGCGTGGTAAAATCCAAACCTCAAAAGGAAACCTACTGGCAAAGGGAGTAATAGTAATAAAGCTATCTGTCTCTAAAACTACTCTTTGTTTTGTTGCTATTTCCTGCATTATCAAATCACAAAAAACACATCTTTCTCTAAATTCAAAATATCTCTTGGAGCCAAATAATTCTTCTTTGACCCTTATAGGAGTAACAGGGGTGGCAATTAATTGGGAGCGAGTATGCATAATCCTGCCCCCGCCTGCAGAGAAACCATAATTTTTAAAAATAAGAACATATTTAAATCTTTTATCTTTCTCTAAATCCCTAAGGCGTTCCACATAGGCAGTAATAACTAAAGCAATATTCTCCTCACCTAAATCAGCCATATTAGAAATATGTTGAGGAGACTCAACTATAACTTCGTGTGCCCCAATTCCATTTAATACATCGAAAACACCTTTGCCTCGTCGGTCAAGATCGCCCTCAATTCTTAACAGTGGGGCTTGACTAGGGATTACTCTGACCTGCCAATTTGTTGATTTTTGGTATTTCTGGCGAGAATCTGATAAGGAAAGAATCTCCTTAGGGGTCAAATATTCCTTCCCTGCACAAAAAGGACACTCCCCTTCCTCGACAAAGGAAAGATTTTCTATAAAATCCTTTGGCTTTCTGGAATGCTCAACCGAAACAATAACCCAGCGACCAATTATTGGATCTTTTCTTAATTCGGGCATATCGAAGTAAAAATTATAGCATAGCAACTAACATTTTCAAGTGATTATTTAACCTATTGCGGCTAGTCTAATATTAAGTTAAAATCTCACCAATTCTTAAAGTATGACCTTTTATGAACTCCTCGATTGATAAACGCTTACCAGACTCAAATTGTAATTCTTTAATTAATAAAGCGTCTTGGGGGGTTGAAACTAAAATACCATTTTTATCAACCGATAAAATCTTCCCAAATTGCTTCTCAGGAGACTGAAGAATGAAAATCTTAGCTTTCCAAATCTTCAATATTTTTTTTTGATAAAAAGTAAATGCACCTGGCCAACCAAAACAAGCCCTTATCTGATTATAAATTTGCTGTGCGGAATTATGCCAATCTATCCTTCCATTTTCCTTTCTTAATTTAGGTGCGTAGCTTGCCTTTGAATCATCCTGTTTTTTAAAATCTATTTTTTTAGATAAAATATCTCTGATAACAGCTAATAAATTATCTGCTGACAATTTTGATAACTTATCTTCTAAGGTTAAAGCATTGTCATCTTCTAAAATATCTATTTCTTTCGCAATGACTATCTCGCCCTGGTCCATTTTTTCATTCATTTTAATATAGGTAACTCCTGTCTTTTTCTCGCCATTAAACAAAGACCACTGAATTGGAGCAGCCCCTCTATATTTTGGCAATAATGAGGCATGAATATTTAGGGGTAATACAGAAGGAATTTCTAATAATCCTTTGGGCAAAATCTTTCCATAGGCAAAAACAATAAAAAAATCACAGTTAAATTTCTTCAGATACTCTATCGTTTTTGCTGAATCAAGCTCTTCGGGTTGAAAAACACAAAGACCGTAATTTAAAGCTATTTGTTTTATAGGGGTTTGTGAATTTAAAAGATGTCTACCTTTTTTTCTATCGGGGGAAGTGACTACACAAACAACTTGATGCTCACTATTAATTAGTGCCTCTAAGCTACGTTTTGCAATTGTCCCACTACCAAAAAAAATAATCTTTGCCATAACTAATAAATTTTTATATTGGATTCACATTTACTGATGCAATAGTTTTGTTTGAATTAATCTTTGCCAATGTCTGCTTTAAAGCCGAAGAAATAGTTTTTATGCTTTTCGATTTAATTAAAATTTGATAATAATATTTATCTCTTATTTTATATCGAGCAGGAAGAAATGGTTGCGTAATCTCAACATTTTTCAAAGATTTTTTTACCAAAAGGTCATAAAGCCTTTTTGATGCATTTTTTGAATTTTTTTGATTTGTGCTCCTAATCGAAATAACCGTGTTATAGTAAAACGGGGGTTGCTTCAATTGCCTCCTGGTCTTAAATTCTTCCTCATAAAAGTAACTAAAATCTAACTTTTTCAATGCCTTGAAGATATAAAAATTTGGCTGTTGGTTAGTGCATATAGTAAGTCTTTCTTTTGTGATATTTGCAAGATGATAAAGAATATAAAAGGTATCCTCGAAAGTTCTATAATCTGAAATATTTAACATTTGGTCTAAATTCCAAACAATTGTCTGATCTGGTTTAAAATCTATATTCTTAAAGATTAACTGGCTGGCGATAATAACATTATTTTGGTTTTCTAAAATTGCATTTTTGGAAAGTTGGTCTATAGTAATAATTCTGGCTTGTGGGAAGTGCTTCGAAAAAATACTTGCTAATTTCTCTATTCCTATACCGCTATATCTGACATATTCAGAATTGCATTTGGGGCAAATCTCAATGGGCTGAATTTTATAGGAGCAATAAGGACAACAAAGCTCTTTGGTGGCGTAATCATACCTTAAGGAAACGCTGCATCGTGGACACTGTAAGTCTGTCTTACATTTTTTGCAAAAAATATGTGTGGCAAATCCCTTCTTATTTAAAAAAATAAGAAGCTTTTTATTACTAGATAGGGATTCCTCGATCTGCTTTTGGATAATTGGATTGATTGTATCGCGATAATTTGTTTGTGCAAAGCTTAACTGAATTCTAAGCTGGTGCTGATTATCTAATTCTATTTGCCCGATTTTCTTTTCAAGAACCATCTTATAAACTTCACCGGAAGGAACTAAAGAGCTAAGAACCAAAGTAAAATTCTCTATCTGCGACCTCATTATTGCAACTTCCCGAGTATTATAAAAAGGGGTCTGCTCGCTTTTGTAAGATTTATTGTTTTCATCTAAAATAAAAAAAAGTCCAATATTTTTTAAAGGTGCAAAGACTAAAGAACGGGTGCCTATAAGGATTCTTATCTGCCCTGATAGAATTTCTTGCCAAAGTGATAACATTTTGTCTTTTGAAAAACCACCATACCAAATCCTCATCTTTGTCTTATCTACATCAATTTTATCAAACTGTTTAGTAGCAATTTCTAAAAAATCTCTATCCGGTACCAGGATTAAGATGTTTTTATTCCTTGCTATTTGCTCCTCGACAGCTGATTTTAAATATTCAAATAGAGAACTATATGAATCGTAGCGAACATATAAGATTTTATTCTTTTCTTCGGTACAAACGGTATAAGTTTTGTCTCCAGAAATATCTCTTTGGCCGAAAAAATTAAATTTTGACTTTCTTATTTGGTGAGGCAGTAATATCTCTAAAGCCTGACCTAGGCTACAAACAAACGATTCAGCTATCTTTTTGGCAAGTCTAAAGATATCTTCTTGAATAATCGGCTTTTCATCTAAAACATTGATTATTCGTTTAAGATTTTTTACTCTGCTTTTTTTTGCAAAGGCGGTAATAAAACCTACCATTCTTCTTTTGTTAAATTCGACATCTACTCTAGAACCTATTTTAGCCAATTTGCTTAAATTAAAATCGACTCGATAATCAAAACTTCTATCAATTGGTAAAGGAAGACTTACCTTAACTATTAAAAAATTCCTTTTCATTAATTAATTTTAATAAATTTTCAAAAAAATTATCTTTTTTAATTTGGGAAATGCTATTTCGCATCTTTTCTAAGTGGTCTGGAAGGTCCCTTAATAAAAAAATCTGTTCAGCTATATCTTTCGGATTCTTCAAAATTATTCCTGCCCCACACTGTTTCATAATGCGGGCATTCTCGACCTCTTGTCCGGGAATCAAAGAAAAGAAAATCATAGGTAAGTTTAACGCCAAGCACTCGGCAATCGTTGAGCCTCCACCCTTTGTGACTATTACATCAGAACTTATCATTAACTCCGCAATATTATTTACCCATCCAAACAATTTAACTTTTTTATAATTAAGCTTTTGGAGCTCTTTATATAACTTATAATTCCTACCGCAAATGACTAACACTGTAATCCTGTCATCAAGATATCTAATAATTTCCTCAAAAGGGCCGATACCTATGCCACCGGTGACAATAAGAGAAACAAATTCATCATTTTGAATATCAAGACTATTTCTAATTTCTGACTTATCTAATGGCCTCAAAAATTGTTGCCTCACTGGAATGCCCCAAACCTCTATTTTTTCTTCTGCAACACCTTTTGTTATCAGAATCTCTTTAGTTGTAGAACAACCAGCAATATATAAATCTACACAATCAGCAATCCAAAATTTATGAACGCCGTAATCGGTTACCACTGAGATAAGTTTTGTTTTAATGAGACCTTTTTTCTTTAAAAAAGAAACTAATTCATTTATTAAAAAATGTGTAGAAATTATCAGATCGGGGTTTTCTTGAATAATGAATTTTAGAAATTTTTTGCAAAAAATGCGGTTGATTAATTTTCTAAGATAAACATTAAAGAAAGACAATTTTTTTGTCTCGGCTAAATTAAACATAACAGCCCATACCCAACCAAATTTTGAAATGAGAAAAATATAGCCTCGAGAATAAATATTTTGAAAAATAGAAGGTGTGAATTTTAAAATATCTATAATTGAAAGTGAGGCATTATTTAAATCTGTGCATAATTTCTCATAAATTGCCTCGGCTATCTTCTTGTGGCCAGAACCTGCCTCTGCATAAATAACAAAGATTTTCATATGCTCTGATTTTCAAGAATAATTTTAGTCGCCTCAAAAATATTTTTTGCGATAAAATCAGGATACGTCTGCCATTCCTTTTCATTTTCCAAGCTAACTTTTCCGGTTAAAACCAAAATAGTTTTTGCCCCGACTGCCTTTCCAGTCTGAATATCCCTAATTGAATCCCCTACAAAAAATGAACTACTTAAGTCAACATCTCTAAATTCTTTTATAGCCTCGTAAACAAGACCTGTTTTAGGTTTTCTGCAATTGCAATTCTGCCCTTCCGTATGTGTGCAGTACAAAACCTTTTCAATTTTTCCACCAGACAATCTAATCTGATTAAGCATATAATCTGTAATTTCATCTAACTGTTGTTTAGTCATCAGACCTTTAGAGACACACGCCTGATTTGAGATAATAAATATTTTAAAGCCGGCCTTTGTAAGTTGGGCAATTGATTCTTTAGACTCTGGCAAAAACTCAAACTCTTCCAAAGATGTCACATATTGATAAT
>Ga0272448_1003999_pt1 | contig 17088 bp, 16 predicted proteins | sample YNPCB0191_FD_202220 | JGI IMG/M metagenome (GOLD analysis project Ga0272448, IMG submission 202220) | Hot spring sediment microbial communities from Yellowstone National Park, WY, United States - YNP-CB-019-1 | ecosystem: Environmental > Aquatic > Thermal springs > Hot (42-90C) > Sediment... | reverse complement strand
TCGAGGACGGTACCATCGTCTTTATCGGTTGTACCACGGAGAATCCTTTTTTCTCGGTCATCCCTGCTCTCGTTTCGCGCTCGCGCATCTACCACTTCAACCCGCTGTCTGAAGACGATGTGGGCACACTCATTGATCGCGCCCTGCGTGATCCGGAACGTGGCTTTGGCCGCCTGACTATTATCCTGGACGAAGAGGCGCGTCAGCATCTGGTGACAATTGCGGGAGGCGATGCCCGAATCGCCCTCAATGCATTGGAGGCTGCCGTCGCCGCCTCGCCAACAGACGCTGAAGGTTGTATCCATATTACCAAGACGATAGCAGAAGAAGCAGCCCAGAAACGGGCTGTTCTCTATGACAAAACCGGTGATGCCCATTATGATACGATCTCGGCTTTCATCAAGAGCATGCGCGGCTCGGATCCGGACGCTGCTGTCTACTGGATGGCAAAAATGATCTACGCCGGCGAAGATCCACGCTTCATTGCGCGGCGCATGATGATTTTTGCCGCCGAGGATGTGGGACTGGCCGATCCGCAGGCGCTGCTGGTGGCCGTTGCGGCGGCTCAGGCACTGGAAATGCTTGGCCTACCAGAGGCACAATTCCCCCTGGCCGAGGCCTGTTTGTACCTGGCAACCGCGCCCAAGAGCAACTCGGCCTTCGCCTATTTCCGTGCCTTGAAGGATGTCGAGGAAAAGGGGCAGGTTACGGTGCCGTTGCACCTGCGCAACAAGGTGCCACCGGGAGTCAAACCGGATGCGCAATACAAGTACCCCCACGACTATCCATACCATTACGTGTCCCAGCAGTACCTGCCCGATGCCCTTGTCGGCACAATCTACTACACACCAGGCGAGTTGGGCTTCGAGAAGACCATCGCGGAGCGGGTGAAATGGTGGCGGGCACGGGCACAGTACAGAGACAAATCACCTGGGGGGTGGTGAGCACACGGGAGGTGAAGAGCCGGTCAAGCGGATTCGACCAGTGGCGGGGGCGCTGGGGTGTGGAAAACAACGGGTTTCGGGCTCTCAACCAGGTGACCTGGTTCGAGAAACAGAAGTGGGGGCGGAACGAGGCGGCGATCAAGACGGGGCTAACGCTGAAGTTGGGAGCATACAACTGCTACTGCCTTGTGAACACGCGCCTGGGCGAGGGCCTCACCGTGCGTGGTTTGCAGAGCCTGTATCAACGGGTGCTGCGTGGCCGGGCACCACAGGTTATGGTCATCGTCGGCGATGTCTATGCTCTCTTTCCGGCAGAGGAGATCGTGGCAATGCTGGGTGCAAGCATCACCGAGACCCTGGGTCACCCCCCTTCGAGCCTCGGTCCCTAACCCCTTTCAAAACCTCTGTTACGAACTGTTTTGGCCTTGACAGGGCATGAGGTGCGTGATTATAATATGCGGGCCACAGAGTAGCTACCGCCAACGCTCACACGAGCGGTTTTTTTGTGATATGCGGGTGAATGAACACATCGCCCACGTCTATAGGGGGAATGCACTAACGTCCATTTGTGTACGTACGTACCGCCTGAACACCTATCGTCTTACCTGGTTACATCGTTTTGCTATCGTCCTGATTCTTGTTGTTCTCTTTGTCGCTGCTCGATCTGTTGTCCCGGCCTATATGTCTGCTCAGCGAGCGGCGATCATCGCCAGTGCACAACGGCATGGTCTGGCCCCAGAGGTACTGGCCGCCATTCTCTATAACGAAATGCTGGGCAAGGAGCAACGCTTTCTCGATACACTCATTCCCGGCGACAATATCGTTTCCAGGACGGTGCGTGAGTCATTGCTGGGCTGGCACTTCCTGACCCTTAAGCAACTGCAATGGGGCATCAAAGGGGTAGCGGCCCTCTTGGGCACAAATCTGACCGTGGGACCAACAGGCATTCGTGTGTCGGTCGGCCGCGAGATACGTACGGAGGTGGCCGTTGTCGGCGGATACTATCATCCCACAGGGCTGATGGAGCGACCGTCACTTGTGCTCGATCTTATGATACCCGATGTCTCCATTGAGTATTTGGCCGCCAATCTGGAGCGGGGCCTGCGCCGCGCTCCGGCCGGCCAGGCCGACGACTGGAGGGTGAGTGCTCGCTGGCACAACACGGGCCTAACGACCTATCGGCCAGATGTGCCGCCCTCTGTTTGGAAAAAAGGAACAGAGTATGTGGCGCGCGTGCAGGCCTTTTTGCCCGAGGTGACCGCCATCTTGGATGCGGGGCTCACTCCACCGATCTTCCGTGCTATGCACCAATCTGATACACCATCGGACACAACAGACAGAATTGCCATGCCACGCCATTATGTGTGGCCAGCCACGATCATGGGTGCACAATGACAATATCGCTAGCCAAATATCGTTACCTCATCGTTGATGTTGATGGCGTGCTGCGGCGCAGTCGTCAGCCATTGCCAGGGGCGGGGCAGTTCTTGCCGTGGATTGTCCAGCGGGGCATGGACTACCGTATCGTTTCGAATAACTCCATGTCCCCCCCCGAGCGTCTGCGCACCACCTTTGCCGAGATGGGCATCATCACCGATGAAGCGCATATCATTACATCGGCCACAGGGACTGCCTGGTATCTCAAGCGGCTGGCGCCCCAGGGTGGCAAGGTGTACATCATCGGCGAAGAGGGAATACGCAAAGCACTGCTCGACGATGGCCTGTTTACCCTGGATGATCAACAGGCTGATTTTGTGGTCGTCGCCATTGATCGGTCATTCACGTACGAGAAGCTTGCTCGTGCCTGCACGTTGATTCGCAACGGGGCACGCTTCATCGCTACGAACACCGATGCCACCTATCCTATGGAGGTGGGCGTTATTCCTGGCGGAGGCGCACTCGTTGCCGCTGTACAAGTGTGTGCCGAAACCAAACCCATTGTGATCGGTAAGCCGGAACGCATCCTATTCGACATGGCGCTGGACCAGATGGGAGCCACCAGAGAGGAGACGGTTGTGCTAGGTGACCGTTTGGACACAGACATCGCCGGCGCCCTGGCTGCCGGCATGGACAGCATCATGGTGCTGACCGGGATCAACAGTAACGAGGACGTGCTGGCGTCTCCTTACAAACCAACGTTCATTTTCAACGATCTTCCCGCTCTCATGAAAGCCTGGGAGATATCTATGACCGGCGGCCACGATGACCGGCGGACATGAACTCTGGCGGTACACGGCGGCGCGTCTCCTGGAAAAGAGGCGTTTATGCACGTTGAAGTTGTTATTGAGATTGCCAAAGGTAGCCGCAACAAATACGAGTATGATCACGAGCGGGGAGTTTTTGTTCTCGATCGAGTGCTCTACTCATCTGTGCACTATCCGACCGACTATGGTTTCATCCCCAATACGCGGGCAGCCGATGGCGACCCTCTAGACATCATGGTCATTGTCGAAGAACCAACCTTCACAGGCTGCCGGCTCATTGCCCGCGCGGTCGGTGTCTTAGTCATGCATGACGAAAAAGGACGCGACGAGAAAATCCTCAGCGTGCCTGTGCGCGACCCGCGCTTCGACCAGATCACCGACGTGCAGCATGTCTCACCTCACTTGCTCAAAGAGATCGAGAATTTCTTCGCCACATACAAAGAGCTGGAAGGTAAAGAGACAATCACGCTGGGGTGGTATGACGCCGAGGTTGCTCGTTGCACGATTGAGGAAGCACGCGCTGCCTATGAGCAACAAACTGCAAGTGGCAGCTAAGATGCCATGGGCTGCCCTGCTGAGGCGAACGTCGGCCTATCGTCGGAGCATAGGCAGCGCCACCCGTATCCTCTCGACTGCCTCTTGCAGTTTTTCCAGCGCGGTGGCATATGATATACGCACATGCCCTTCACCCGTTGGGCCAAAGGCTGATCCCGGAACGGACGTGACATGAGCGATGTCCAGCAGTTGCATGCTAAACGCGTCCGATGACAGGCCAAGCTCTGAAATGTTCGGAAAGACGTAGAAGGCGCCGGCAGGCCGCGGGCAGTGTATGCCGGGTAGAGCATTGAGCGCAGCAACGAGCCAATCGCGCCGATGGCGAAACTCGGCCGTCATGGCCTGCGACTCGCTATTGTCGGTCAAGGCCGCCAGGCCTGCTCGTTGCGACACTGAGCTGGCGCAGCTATTGAAGAAGCTCTGCATCTTGACCATTTCTGCCATAATCGGCTGCGCCGCGGCAGCGTAACCCAGCCGCCAGCCGGTCATTGCATAGGCTTTCGAGAATGAGTTGATGGTAATGGTACGCGCGAACATGCCTGGGAACGCCGCTATCGAGTAATGGAGATTGTTATCGTAGACAATGGTACTGTAGACTTCGTCGGAGATGATCAACAGGTCACGTTCCTGAGCCAGGGCAGCAATCCCCTCCAGAATTGGTCTATCGAGAATCCCACCTGTGGGGTTGTGCGGCGAGTTGACTAGAATCGCCTTCGTACGAGCAGTGACAAGGGCACGTAGCTCATCAAGGTCTGGCCGGAACTGAAGCACTTCCCGTAACGGATAGTACACAGGAATGCCGTCTGCTAACAAGGTCATTTGGGTGTACTGTGGGTAACCCGGATCAGGAATCAGCACTTCGTCACCGGGATCAATGGTTGCCAGGATCGCCGAGTAGAGAGCGCCGGCTCCGCCCACGCTGACCATGATTTCGTTTTCCGGGTCCACAGTCAGGCCGTTGTCACGCTGAAGCCTGGCTGCCAGGGCACAGCGCAGGTCAAGATAGCCGGCCACAGGCGTGTAGTGGGTGTAGCGGCCATCCTCAAGGTCCGCCTTGACGGCGGCGCGGATATAGGCGGGTGTGTCAAAGTCTGGCTCACCGACTTCGAGCCGAATGACATCGGGCATCTTTGCTGCCAGAGCCATCATCTTGCGTATGCCGGATAGTTGCAGCCTGGCAGTGCGCCGGGCCAAAAGCAATCGTCCGCCGGATGCAGCCACATGTCCTCCTCACACGTTGTGGTAATGTCCCCGGTTATTATAGCGGTTCTAGTCGCTCCTGGTCAAGGTGCAACGACTGACATTCGGGCACAACTGCCGAGCGTGGCCCATCACCACGGAGAGACAGGGGACACATAGAAATAGAAGAAGGGGAGACTGACTTCCTGTTCTCTGTAACTCAGGAATGGGCCACATCAACCCCATGAGCACCATCGGCCCGTCTGCCATTTCTCTGCAGGAACGGGCAGGCGGCCCATTGGGCGTGCCGTTACCCCACGGCCCGCTGTGTTGTGCGGCATCATCTATGGTATAATATGGCGAGGAGACGACATGAGTACGCTGAGTGCGGTCGTCATCACGCTGAACGAAGAGCGCAATATCACGGACTGTCTGAACACCGTCTCGTGGGCAGATGAGCGCATCATCGTTGACTCCGGCAGCAGTGATTCAACTGTCCTGCTGGCTCAAACACTGGGGGCGCGCGTTTTTACCCGGCCCTTCACAAACTATTCCGACCAAAAGAACTTCGCTCTCGCTCAGGCAACGTGCGACTGGGTCTTGTCGCTGGATGCCGACGAGCGCGTGACACCAGAGCTGACTGACGAGATCAAGAGGGCTATTGCCGATCCTGGGGATGCCGTGGGGTTCTATATCCCCCGTCTAGACCGTATGCTTGGTCGGTGGATGCGTCATGGCCTATGGTGGCCACAGTACAAACTGCGCCTGATAAAATCGGGCAGTGGACAATGGCAGCGTGATGTGCACGAGGTACTGGTGGTCAATGGGCCTGCGCGTCACCTGCAATCGCCACTTCTGCACTATGCCAGTGACACAATCAGCCAGTTCGTGCATCGCGCTGATCGCTACACAACCATGGAAGCCGAGGCATGGCATGCTGCCGGCATCAGGCCGAGCTTGTGGAAGATGCTTCTCTACCCGCCGGGACTTTTCCTGTATTCCTACATCTGGCGGCGCGGTTTGCTCGATGGAATGGAGGGGCTGATTCTGGCCATGCTTATGTCATACTACACTTTTCTCAAGCGAGCAAAGCTGTGGGAACTGAATGCCCACAGGTGTGATGAGGTGAGCTAGAGTCAACGATGCGTATTGGCCACATAACCTACCGCCAGCGCCCTGAAATCGGTGGTATGGAAACCTACGTCGGCATGTTGATACAGGTGTTGGCCAAGGCAGGGCATAGCCAGCGTGTATATCAGGTCAGTACGGGTGTTGGCGGCGATGACCTGCGCCCCGTCCGCCGACCACCTTGGCTTCCCAAGCAAATCGGCTACAGCTTAGGGCTGCTGGCGCGCATACCGGATCTGGCGCGTGAGGATTGTTTGATTGTCAACAATGCCGAGCATTACCTGTCGGTCGCCTGGCATCGGCGAACAATCGTCCTCTCACACGGCGCGACATGGACGGCCGATGCCAGTCCGCGTCGCCGGTGCATACGGCGATGTGCTGCCGAGATAGCCTTTCGTTGTGCCCCATGCTATGTCTTCAACGATACATTTGCCATGCGTGAACTGGGCTTGGCCCAGCCACCACGAACCGGGATGTTTACCCAGGTTGCGCCAGGTAAGTGGTTCATCCCCAACTGTGTGGACACGGAGCGCTTCTGCCCTGGGCCTGGAATCGAAGGGCTCTCTCGCATCCGGCCTATCCTTGTGCCGCGCAACCTGACCTATCCGCGCGGCGTTGATGTGGCCATCAGCGCCTTTGCTCAATTCGCTGAACGCTATCCAGATACGAGCCTGCTCATTGTCGGTGACACACTTTACGATAACAGAGGGTCAATCCGCTACCGGTCAGAGCTGATGAACCTGATTACCAACCTACAGCTGACCGGACGCGTCTTCTTTCTGGGCTCGGTTGCCGGGCGCGACATGCCCGATATCTATAGATCTGCCTTGATGACGGTGATACCCACCCGCTCCAGTGAAGGGACATCGTTGTCGGCCCTGGAGAGTATGGCTTGTGCAGTGGCCACGATTTCCAGCAACGCGGAAGGACTTCAAGACCTGCCAACAATACACTACGACGGTAACGCCACAGCTCTGTTTGAAACGATGTTGAGCGTTTTCCCTAACCGCGAACGGATCGGTCGGGACCAACGCGTGGCGGTGGCATCTACCTATACGCTGGATAACTGGGCCAAAGCCTGGCTGCACGTAGTTGAGAGTGTTTGTGGCTGAGAATAGCATGAGAATCTGCATTGATGTTTCTGCCGCAGTGCATGAGCGCGCTGGCCTGGGACGTTATACCAGTGAGCTGGTAGCAGCGCTCCTTGCGCTTGACCACAATGCCGACTATGTGATGTTTTACAATAATCCAACTTCGGCAACCATACCACCGCCACTGACTTCTCTGCCGCGCCTGACGACATCCCTGGCGATAAAGCCCTGGCGCATGGCCGTTCTGTTGTCCCATATGGCAGGACGAAGCCAGGATTCACTTTTCCCCGGCATTGATCTCTTCCATGCAACCGATCACCTCTTGCCGCGCCTCTACCGCGTCAAGAGTGTGTTTACCCTACATGATCTGGTCTTTCAAGTCTACCCTGAGACGCACAAATCCCTGAACCGCTGGTTTCTACGGCTGATGATACCGCGTTTTCTGCGCGCTGCCGATGCCATCATTGCCATTTCTCAATGGACCAAATCTGATGCAGTGCGTCTGTACGGCATCCCCGAGGAAAAGATCACGGTCATCTATGAGGGGGTGCACCCTCGTTTTCACCGGCTACACCAGACCGAGATAGCGGCCGCGCGCCAGAAGTACAGACTGCCGCAGCATGCAATTCTCTATGTCGGGACAATCGAGCCGCGCAAGAATCTCATCACACTACTTGATGCATACGTGCAGATGCTCCGCCAACATGCCGTGGCCGACGACACAAAGCTGGTGATTGTCGGGCGCAAAGGATGGCTGTACGAGCCATTCTTCCGACGCCTGCACGAGCTTGGCCTGGAAGGGCAAGTCATCTTCCCCGGCTTCGTCGCGGATAAGGATTTACCGGCAATCTATGCCGCAGCCGATGTTTTCGTCTTCCCCTCACTCTACGAAGGTTTCGGCTTGCCGGTGCTGGAGGCGATGGCCTGCGGTGCGCCGGTCGTCTGCTCAAATTCCTCATCGCTGCCCGAAGTCGCCGGCGACGCCGCCCTGCAGTTTGCGCCAACAGACGTAGCCAGCCTGGCTGCTGCCCTACAGCGCATCTTGAGTGACGGCGAGCTACGCCGTCGGCTGGTGGCGGCCGGTGTGCAACGGGCACAGCACTTCACCTGGGAGGAGACGGCCCGGCAGACATTGCAGGTCTATCGGCAGGTGTGCAATGAGTGAGGGCATGGCAGGCACCTTTAGAGAACAGCATAACGCCTCCCGGCGTCGCGACGGCCTTCGGCAGTCCGAAGCAACGGTGCTCGTGCTGACCGCTGTCTTGATGGTGAGCTGCGCTCTTCTCCTGCTGAGCGCGTCTGGACGCAGCCTGTGGATTGACGAGCACTTCAGCGTGGCGATCGCTCAGGAGAGTAACCTGTCCTCGGCCCTGGCCCATATCATCGAGACCGAGCGGCGTCCCCCGCTTTTCTACATGATGCTTTTCGCCTGGACGCGTCTGGCCGGTGGCAGCGACCTGGCCCTGCGTATTCCATCCATCCTCTGGACGCTACTTCTGATTGCGCTCACGGCGCGCCTTGCCCATGTTCTTGGCCAACAGGTCGGGCTCGGTGCCTTGTTGATCGGGGTCAGTCCTTTCACGCTGCTCTTTGCGCCCATGATTCGCCCATACACGATGACGGCCGCTTTAGCTTTGGCCGCGACGTTGGCCTTCTTATCTTGGCGGGAAGGTGGCCGCCATCGCTCGCTGATGGCGTACATTGTCCTGGCCGGTCTGCTTATCTGGACGGATTACAGCGGCCTGGGCGTGCTTGTGGCGCAGAATTTGCTGGTGCTGTTGCTGGTCAAGCGGCAGCGCTGGCAGCACTGGCTGCTTGGGCAGGTTGCTGTTATCCTGCTCTTTGCTCCGTGGCTGGGAGTGGCCGTTGCCCATGCCACAGCCGGCGGGCAGGTGGAGGCTGACCTTGCCCGCGGCCCTCTCGGCCTGGCGCTCAAGCTCGGCTACCCGGTACTGTCATTTGGCACAGGCGAGACGATCTTTCCCTGGGACGCGTGCGGCGGACTTGGGCTGCTTGCCGTCTGGCTGTTGGTCGCCTATGGTGCGTGGAGCATGTGGCGAAGGCGGGCACGTGCGGCGCTGCTCTTTTTCCTGGTTTATATCATCGTACCGCTTCTTTTCGTTATCTTCCTTTTCGCATTCCTTATTGTCCAAGGAACCTTTGTGCTCATTCCCAGCCGGGCAATGGCCGTCTATCCGGCCTTGATGTTACTGCTGGCAGCAGGATTGGCTGCTTTGCCGCGTCGAGCGGCAGTGATTGCCGCTCTCATCGTGGCCATTGCCTGGGCGACAGCGTTTGCCAATCTGCTATCTGGTACGCATTATCACAATCCGATCTACGCGGTACGTATGCACGAGCTGGCGAACATGGTGGCCGGCAATGCGCGGCCGGGCGACATTGTCCTCAGCGATCGAGACAGCTTGTTCTTCTACTACTATCCGGCGAATGCCAATCCATCGAATACATTCACCGACGCAACGGACATTGCCCCTCGGCTGATGCAGGCGCAGCGAGTGTGGTTGATCACCCTGGGGCGCGACCGCACGCGGGTGGCTGCGCCGGCGGGTGCGATTCTGGAGCAACTCGCCCGCAGCGGCTATCAAGAGCAGGACCAGTGGGGCTCCGGGCCTGAGGATGACACCTACCGCAAAATCAAGGAGATGTTGCTGAAACGGCCAGACTACCGATACAAGGCGTTAGTTCAGCTCTTTGTGCGGCGCTGAGAGGAAGGAGCTTCTGAGCCGTGCGATGCAATTCACGCCTCTCTGGCCAACCGCTAGAGGATCGCTGGTGAGATGCCATGCGCATTGCCATTGATGGGCGTTATATCCAAGATCATTTTCCAGGAATTGGGCGCTACACCTATAACCTGATTCGTGCTTTAGCCGGCGTAGTGGAGCAAGACACGGTCGTCGTTATCCACAATCCGCGTTTACCGAACACACGCTTTGCTATGGCCGACCTCGGCAGGCTGCCCTATGTGGAGATGGTAACGACGGCTGTCGCGCCGTTTTCTCTGGCCGAGCAGTGGCTACTGCCACGCCTGGCCCGCCAACTGGACGTGGACGTCTGGCACTCGCCTTACTACATCTGTCCGTATTGTCTGCCCTGTCCGCTGGTGGTGACCGTATACGACGCCATTAGCAGCCACTATCCCCAATATCTGCCCTCCCTGGCGGCTCGCTTTTCCTATGAAGTGGCTATGCGACTGGCAATGACGACGGCGCGACGGGTGATTGCCATCTCTCAGGTGTCGCGAGCCGACCTGATACGGTTCTTTGCTGTCCCCGCCGCGAAGGTCAGCGTCATTGCCGGGGCAGCCGAGCCACGCTACCGTCCACAACCACCGCAGGCTGTAGCTGAACTACGCGCCCGCCTGGGCTTGTCGGACGCATATGTCCTCTACGTGGGCAGCAACAAGCCTCACAAGAATATCGTGCGTCTGGTAGAGGCATGGGCCATTGTCGGGGCATTATCTGCCACAGCCGACCAGCTCACCCGTGTCGGGACGCTGCAGGCGGCGTCCCCTGCAACACCTCCACAATTGGTAATAGCTGGTCACCATGACCCGCGCTACCCACAGGCGCAAGACAGGGCACAGCAACTAGGCGTGCAATCATCGGTGCGCTTCTTAGGCGCTGTGGCCGAAGCCGACTTGCCGGTTCTCTACAGTGGCGCAGCGGCCTTTGTCTTCCCTTCGCTGTATGAGGGTTTCGGCCTGCCGGCACTGGAAGCGATGGCCTGTGGTGTGCCTGTGATCTGCTCCAACACACCGGCGCTCCTGGAGGTGGTGGGGGATGCAGCGCTGACCGTCAATCCGCTCGATACGAACGCCCTGGCCCAGGCCATCGCCCGCCTGCTGCATGATTCCGCTCTACGCCATGATCTTGGCCAACGCAGCCTGAAGCAGGCGTCGCATTTCTCTTGGCAACGGGCAGCACAAGAGGCACTGGCAGCGTATCAAGCAGCAAGGACATCGGACAGGACATTGCTATGAAAATCGTCCACATCTATAAAGACTATTATCCTGTACTCGGCGGTATCGAAAATCATGTGCGTATGGTAGCCGAGGAACAGGTGCGTCGTACCCACGATGTGACCGTTCTGGTCACTAATCGTGGGCTGCGCGGCCAGGTTCTCGACCTGGCCGGAGTGCGCCTGATCAAAGCGGGGCGGCTGGCAACACTTGCTTCAACTCCCCTCAGCGTCAGCCTCTTCACCTGGCTACGGCGACTGCCCTGTGACATTGTTCACCTGCACTTCCCTTACCCGATTGGCGAACTGGCCTATCTGGCGGCGGGGCGCTCGCGGCGCATGGTGATCACGTACCACAGTGACATTGTTCGCCAAAGGGGACTACTGCCTCTCTATGACCCCTTCCTGCGTAGAGTATTGCAGCGCGCCGATCGCATTATGCCCACCAATCAGCGCTATGTTGAGACATCGCCTTATTTGCGCCCGCTGGCTGCCAAATGCACGGTGGTGCCCCTCGGCATTGATCTCTCCCGTTTTGCCCAGGCCGACTTGGCCCAGGTGGAGGCAATTCACAGGCAGTACGGGCGACCACTACTTCTCTTCGTCGGACGCCTGCGCTACTATAAAGGGCTCGACTACCTGATTCGAGCCATGCCCCAGATACCGGCCCGCCTGCTCGTCGTGGGAACAGGGCCGATGGAGGCTCGCTGGAAGGCCCTGACGACCGAGATGGGGCTGACGCAGAAGGTCATCTTTCTCGGCGATGTTGGTGATGCCGACTTGCCTGCATACTACCACGCTGCCGATATCTTTGTTCTGCCTTCATCGCAGCGCAGTGAAGCCTATGGTGTTTCCATGCTCGAAGCCATGGCCTGCGGGGTACCTGCTGTCAGCACAGAATTGGGCACCGGCACATCCTTCGTCAATCAAGACGGCCAAACCGGACTGGTTGTGCCCCCATGCGACCCGGCTGCTCTGGCCGCCGCGTTGAACCGACTATTGACCGATGACAACCTGCGCCGGCGCATGGGAGAGGCGGCACACCAGCGAGCCTGGAGCATGTTCTCATTGGCCGCCATGGTGGATCGCATTCTCGCAGTCTATGAGGATGTTCTGTGTTGACAGGAATGCCGTTCTTTGTCTACAATGCTGCTCGTATCCGACTTAAGGAGACTGCCATGCCCGGACAAAATGGCGCTCGCCATCTTGCCTTCGCTTTTGCCGTCGTCGTCACCGCGCTAACAGTTGCTGCCTGTCTGACGCCCAATCCGACGGCTACGCCTGTGCCGACCCAAACACCCACGCCCCGCCCAACATTCACCAATACGGTACTGCCGACGGCCACGGCAACACGGACGGCAACGATCACATCAACGCCTACTCCGGCCATCACGGCAACCCCCACGACGAATCCAAATCTTAACCCGCTGACAGGGCTGGTCGTGTCGAACCCGGCCCTCTTGCAGCGTCGGCCTGTGCAGGTATGCATTGATAACCAGCCCGAAGTGCGTCCTCAGTTTGGCCTTGATCGGGCCGACATCGTCTATGAATACCTGATGGAGAATTACTACAACACACGCTTCACTGCCATGTACTTCGGCCAGGACGCCGACCGCATCGGCCCGGTGCGCAGTGCCCGGCTGGTCAATCTGCAACTGGCTCCGATGTATGATGCTGCCCTGGCCTGTTCGGGCGCCAGTGACCGTACCCGCTGGGAGCTGAAAGACAACAAGAAAATCTACGACTACATCTATCTCGACACAGGCATTGACGATCCCGGCATCAATCGCTACTTTGCTGCTTACGGACGCTCGCGCGCCCAGAACACCATCTTACTGCAAACCAGCACCACCGCAATCCACCAGTGGCTCAAGGACATCGGCAAGGAAGGGCAGGTTGCCATCAAAGGCTTCACGTTCTCGACCGAGAAGCCATCGGCCATAGCGGCCACGACGATCACCATTCCCTATACAGCAGATTGCTGCAGCGTAACATGGACATACGATCCCGCCAGTGGGCGCTACCTGCGCACAATGAACGGCGAACCGCATGTTGACGGGGTGACAAAAGAGCAGCTTGGCGCCGTCAATGTCATTGTCGTCTATGCCGAGCACCGACCAACCAACATTGTCGAAGATCAACTCGGTGGCACGGCCATTGATATCGTCTTGACCGGTGAAGGAAAAGCATCTCTCTTCCGCGATGGCGTGGCTATTGCAGCCCTCTGGCGCCGGTCGGCGATCGGCGTTCCCTTGCAAATCGTTGATGCTACCGGCAAGCCGGTGCCTCTGCATCCCGGCAACACCTGGGTGGAGATTGCTCCCGACATCAACTTTGAGGCAACCTTTAAATGAGAAGACTGCTGATGCGTGGGCGTGAGTTTGCCTGGGGTACACGCACGTTCATCATGGGAATCATCAATGTGACGCCCGACTCATTTTCCGGTGATGGCCTGGGGAGCGACGTCCAGGCCGCCGTCGCTCAGGCCAAGCGCTTTGCCGATGAGGGCGCCGACATCATTGACGTTGGAGGTGAATCAACGCGCCCCGGATCCAAACCGATTTCGGCAGAAGAGGAGAGGCGACGCGTGCTGCCCGTCATCGACGCGTGCGCCCAGGCTGTTGATCTGCCGATCTCCGTGGACACGAGCAAGGCCGCTGTGGCTCAGGCTGCCCTGGCTGCCGGTGCCAACATGGTCAATGATGTGTGGGGGTTCCGCGCCGACGCTGCTATAGCGGGCGTGTGTGCCAGTGCCGGCTGTCCGGTGGTGCTGATGCACAACCGACGCACTCCGGCTGAGGCAACACGGGTCGGTCAACTGGGTGGGCACTATGCCGGGTTGCATTACACTGACCTGATGGCCGAGATCATGCAGGAGCTGGGAGAGAGTATCACCCTGGCCACGGCGGCCGGCGTGGATCCCGGCAATATCATCATCGATCCAGGTATGGGCTTCGCCAAGACGGTGGAACACAACCTGGAACTGATGCGCCACCTGGGCGAGCTACGTCGCCTCGGCTATCCCATCCTTCTTGGGCCCTCGCGCAAATCTACGATCGGGCTGGTGCTGGGTTTGCCCGTTGATCAACGCCTGGAGGGAACGGCTGCACTCGTTGCGCTGGCCATTGCTGCCGGAGTGGACATCGTGCGCGTCCATGATGTGCGCGCCATGGTGCGCGTCGCCCGTATGGCCGACGCAGTCGTACGGGGCTGGTCGCGTCCATGAGCGGTGTGGCTCGGCCCAGACACCATGCTTATCTTGGCCTCGGCAGCAATCTCGGCGACCGGGCGGCCAATATTGCGCGGGCCGTGCAGCTTTTGTCGGATGCGGGGCGAATGCTTGCCGTCTCATCGCTATATGAGACTGAGCCATGGGGCATCCGCGATCAACCGATGTTCCTCAATGCGGCCTGCCTGCTGGAGACAGACCTTTCGCCGGAGCAGCTCTTTGGCGCGATCAAAACCATCGAACACGACATGGGGCGCGTGCCTACGGTACGCTGGGGCCCACGCCTTATTGACATAGATATTCTGCTGTATGACGATGTTGTGCTGTCCCTGCCAGATCTGATCATCCCGCACCCACGCCTGCACGAACGGTCATTTGTTCTCATACCCTTGCGAGAGATCGCAGCCGACGTTGTTCATCCGGTGCTCGGACGTACAGTCACGCAGTTGGCAGATGAGCTAAAAGGCTAAGGAGGCTACTATGCGTCTCGTCCAATTCACCTCAGACCACGGCACTCGCCAGGTTGGGGTTGTGTCTGCTGATGGCTCGACCCTGCGCGTTCTGCGCGATACTGATCGCATCTACGACCTTGCTTTGGCAGCCTATCGTTCTGGTCGCAAGCTGGCGCAGATTGTTCCGGAGCGCCTGGGCGATCAAGTGGTTGACTATGAGCGTTTACTAAGCGAGCGCCGCATCTTGCCACCGCTGGATCATGCCGATCCGGCTCACTGCTTCGTCACAGGCACCGGGCTAACCCACCTCGGCAGCGCCAAGGCGCGCGACAGCATGCACGTGAAGGCCACTCAGGCGCAGACACCGGTCACCGACTCGATGCGCATGTTTCAGTGGGGACTGGAAGGAGGCAAGCCGCCTGTTGGCCAGATCGGCGTGCAGCCGGAGTGGTTCTACAAAGGCGACGGAAGCTGCATAGTGCCGCCTGAGCATCCGCTGGAGCTGCCGGCGTTCGCTCTTGATGGCGGCGAAGAGGCAGAGATTGTCGGTCTGTACGTTATTGCCGACAATGGCGCAGTTTTGCGCGTTGGCTTTGCCCTGGGCAACGAGTATTCTGACCACGTCATGGAGCGACAAAACTATCTCTACCTGGCGCATTCCAAGCTGCGCACCTGCTCAATAGGGCCTGAACTGCTGGTGGGAGATCTGCCACCAAACATCAGCGGGTGTGTGCGCATACGACGCAGCGGTAGGGAGCTCTGGTCGGCGGAGTTCCTGACCGGAGAAGAGAATATGTCGCATACCCTGGCCAACCTTGAGCATCACCACTTCAAGTATGCCATGTTCCGGCGACCCGGCGACGTGCACGTGCACTTCTTTGGGGCAGCCATTTTGAGCTTCTCTGCCGGCATCAAGACTCAGCCGGGCGACGTCTTCGAGATTTCGGCATCGGAGTTTGGGCGCCCATTGCGTAATCCTCTGGCAGGGCCAGCAGGTGACAATAAGTTGGTAACTGTGCAGGCTCTGTAGCGCCCTCTATCGGCGACTTTGCACGGGTAACTGTTCACGTTTACCCTTGAAGCAGGTGCATCGGCATGCCTGTCAGGCAACCTCCGTGTTCCAGGAGCAACAGGCAGTGAGCACCCATCCCCCATCCCCGTCCCGCGTGGCGGGAAGGGGCGTAGGTAGGGGCGGGGTGTCAAGACCCTCCCACAGGTTGCCCGAACCTGCGGGAAGGTCAAGTGGCAGGGCCGGGGTGGGGGGCATTCCAGTAAAAGTCCTGTTACCCTAACCGTGAACAGTTACTTGCGCGGGCCCCGTTGCACGTCGGATCGCTGTTGCCACGTAGCACGAGTTGTGCGATAATACGGACAGGCTATCCGTGCATCCCCTGACATGGGGATGCGCCCGACTGCGGGGGAACTGACAATGACAGAGAAAACGAAAATTGGCATTGCTGTTCTCTGTATTTGCCTTGCCTTCGCCCTGCTCGTATCTCGGTCCGACTTGCTCCAACCTGCACGAGTGGCATCACCGGCGCTCCAACCCACACCAACGCTCACCTCAACCCTGGCCGCCGACCCCTACATCGTCCCCCGTCGGCACATGGTGGAGACGCAGATGAAAGCACGTGACATAACGGACACGAAGGTCCTTGCCGTCATGGAAAAGGTACCCCGTCATCGCTTCGTCTTGCCACAAGACATAGAGCGGGCCTATGCCGATACGCCTTTGCCCATCGGTTATGGCCAGACGATCTCTCAGCCATACATGGTTGCCTTGATGACCCAACTCCTGCGCGTGCAGCCCGGCGACAAGATATTGGAAATCGGTACAGGCTCCGGCTATCAGGCCGCCGTTCTAGCCGAACTCACAGATCAAGTGTATACCGTGGAGATCATCCCAGAACTGGCCCAATCGGCAGCGAAACGTCTCCAGGAACTCGGCTATGGGCAGGTGCACGTCAAGAACGCCGATGGCTACTATGGCTGGGAGGAGTTTGCCCCCTACGATGCTATCATTGTGACGGCCGCTCCCGATCATGTTCCCCAGCCGCTGATCAAGCAACTGAAGGATGGCGGACGGCTGATCATTCCTGTCGGGCCACCCGGTTCGATTCAGACCCTGTGGTTTATTGAGAAGCATGGCGACAAGGTGATATCGCGCCAGGTTCTGGCTGTACAGTTTGTACCACTAACCGGGCAACACTGAGCCAGATGCAGAATGACCGATTCAGCACACTTGAGACCCGGAGCGGGTCTGAGGGGAATGGTGACATCTGACCAGCATTGGGCCGACAGCAGACCTATCGCTGCCAGAAGGCTGGAGGG
>Ga0272448_1003998_pt1 | contig 17089 bp, 14 predicted proteins | sample YNPCB0191_FD_202220 | JGI IMG/M metagenome (GOLD analysis project Ga0272448, IMG submission 202220) | Hot spring sediment microbial communities from Yellowstone National Park, WY, United States - YNP-CB-019-1 | ecosystem: Environmental > Aquatic > Thermal springs > Hot (42-90C) > Sediment... | reverse complement strand
CTTAGCAGGTAATGTTTTTATACCTATACTTTTAAAAAATATTAAATCAATAATCAAAAACTAATTTCTTTGAAATTACACATAATATTATACATTACCTTCTTTTATTTTGCTTTTTTTATTTTATTCATTATTTTTTGTATAATTAAAAAAAATATTATTCGCTGTATTTTTTAATAAACAAGAACACAAAACAATCAAAGAAATTATGGAATTTTTGAGTGGTTCAGATGATATCCAATTGAGTAGTTTATTTAGTTCAGTAAAATATTTAAAAGGTGTAGGACCAAGAAGAGCCAAATTATTGAACAAACTTGGTATTTATACAATTTTTGATTTACTGACATATTATCCACGTGAATATCAGGATAGAACAAGAATTCAGAGTATATCTGAACTTAAAATAGGTCAGAAAGGTCTAATATGTGGTGAAATTCAGGCAAGAGATGTAATAAATGTAAATCGTAAATTGGGAATGTTCAGAGCAGCAATAACAGATAAAACAGGAGTTATATATGTTAATCAGTTCAGAACAATAAGTTATAAATATGATGTTTTTAAGAAATTAAAAGAACTATTTACTGTTGGTAAAAAAATAATGGTTTATGGAAAAGTGGATTTTGGATATGGAATTAAACAGATAAATATTGAAGATTACAAAATTTTAAATTCAGACATCAATAATGAAACAAATGATTTTCTCGGATTAATTTCTGTATATTCTATTACAGAAGGGATTGAATCAAGTTTTGTTCGTAAAATTATAAAACAGGCATTAGAAAAATATTCTTGTTGTTTAAAAGATATACTCCCGGAGAATATTATATCAAAACACAATTTTTTAACGTATCAAAATGCAATAGAACAAATACATTTTCCAGAAAATTTTTACTTAAAAGAACAATCTCGAAAAAGGTTAGCATATGAAGAATTTTTATTGTTAGAACTTGCTATGAATATTTCTAAAAGACAGGCACAGGAAGTAAAAAAAATTCAAAATTATACTGTTAAAAAAACTTTACTCACTCCATTCAAACAGAATCTGCATTTTGAATTTACAAACAGTCAGAAAAAAGTTATTAAAGAAATATTTAATGATTTACAAAAACCGTCAAGTATGAATAGATTACTTTTAGGTGATGTGGGTTCAGGTAAAACAGTTGTTGCTTTGAGCGCAATTTTACTTGCGATAGAAAATGGATATCAAACAACTTTTCTTGCTCCAACAGAAATACTTGCAGAACAGCATTTTTATTCTATAAAAAATTTTGTTAAGAATTTAAATGTAAGAATTACTCTATTAACAAGTACAACTTCTCTAAAAGATAGGGAAAAAATTGTAGAAGAAATATCTCAAGGAAATATAGATTTGGTTATAGGAACCCATGCTATTCTTGAAGAAGACATAAAATTTAAAAATTTATGTTTAATTGTAATAGATGAACAGCATAAATTTGGTGTGGCACAGAGGCATAAACTGTTAAAGAAAGGATGTGTGAATTATAGAAAAACTTCTCCTGATGTTTTGATTATGACTGCTACTCCAATTCCAAGAACTTTAGGTTTAACTCTTTATGGCAATTTAGATATTTCAGTTATTGATGAATTACCTCCAAACAGACAGCCAATAACAACAAAATATGAAGATGAAAAAATAGTATATGAATTTGTAAAAAATGAAATCAGAAAAGGATTTCAATGTTATATAGTATATCCTTTAGTAAATGAATCAGATAAACTTGAATTAAAATCAGCAATAAAAGAATGGGAAAAACTTCAAAAAGAAGTTTTTAGTGAATTTAAGGTTGGTTTATTACATGGTCAAATGCCAGGCAAGCAGAAAGAACAGGTAATGATTGATTTTTATAATAAAAAATTTGATATACTCATTTCAACAACAGTGATAGAGGTTGGAATAGATGTTCCAAATGTTACTGTTATTGTAATACATCATGCTGATAGATTTGGTCTTGCAACTTTACATCAGTTGAGGGGAAGAATAGGAAGAGGAGAACATCCAGGTACCTGTTTTCTGTTAGGAAATCCAAAAACAGATGAGGCAAAAAAAAGATTTGATATACTGCTCAAGACAACAGATGGATTTAAAATAGCACAGGCAGATTTAGAAATAAGGGGTCCGGGAGAATTTTTTGGAACAGAACAGCATGGTATTTTTCAATTTAAAATTGGTGATTTGATACACGATATTAACCTGATTCAAAAAGCACGTGAAGATGCAATTGAATTATTAAATAAAGATAGATTTTTATCTTCTTTTCAGCATAGATTATTACGGGAAGCACTTATTAAAAAATATGAAGGTAAATTTACTTTACCCAATATAAGATGAATAATAAATTGTATATTGTTTCTACTCCTATTGGAAATTTAGAAGATATTACTTTACGTGCATTAAAAATATTAAAGAATGTTGATATTATTGCCTGTGAAGATACACGTATAACCAGGATTTTACTTGACCATTATAATATTAAAAATAAATGCTTGATAAGTTTTCATTCATACAATCAGGATGAAAAAATAAAATATATTATACACCAACTGCAAAATAATAAAACAGTTGCACTTGTATCAGATAGTGGTACACCCTGTATTTCTGATCCTGGTTATTTATTGGTAAAAAAAACTCTTCAGGAAAAAATTCCGATAGAAGTTATTCCCGGTGCAACCGGATTAATATGTGCTTTAGTTGGTTCTGGACTTCCTACAAATGGATTTATTTTTTTAGGTTTTTTACCGAAGAAAAAAGGAAAAATAAAAAAAATATTATTGAATTGTGTATCATTAAATAAAACAATAATTTTTTATGAATCGCCATACAGGATAAAGAAAACATTAGAAATCTGTAAAGATATATTTTCTACTTACAGATCCCACTGTGTGGTAGCGAGAGAATTAACTAAAAAATTTGAAGAATATATAAGGGGGACATTGGAAGAAGTAATTTCAGAATTAAATAATAGAAAAAGTATTAAAGGTGAAATAATAACCCTTCTGTTTCTGGAATGTCAAACATAATATTCATATTTTGAACTGCCTGTCCTGAAGCACCTTTAATTAAATTATCTATTGCTGTTATAATTATTAAATTGTTATTTATACATTTAATTCCTATATCACAAAAATTTGAATTCTGAATATTTTTTATTTCAGGATATTCATTCTCATCTAAAATTCTAACAAATGGTTTATTTTTATAGAAGTTATTATATATTTTTATAATATCTTTTGTTAAAATATTTTTATTAATTTTAACAAAAATAGTAGACATTATTCCTGTTTTAAATGGAACAACATGTGGAACAAATACAAGGTCAATTTTATTTTTATATATATTTTCTATTTCCTGTTTTATTTCCGGTATATGCTGGTGATTGCCTAATTTATATGTTATTATATTTGCTTCTGTATTGAGTGATAGATTTTTTTCATTTGGCTGTCTGCCTGCACCAGAAAATCCAGAGTAAGAATCACATATTATTGTATTGTCTTTTAACAGATTGTTTTTTAATACAGGAATAAGTCCAAGAATTATTCCTGTTGAATAACAACCAGGATTTGCCACCAATTTTGTTTTTTTAATTTGTTTTTTATATATTTCAGGTAATCCATATACTGATTCTTTCAATAAATCTGGACTGGTGTGAATAAAAGAATACCATTGTAAGTAATTTTGATGATTTTTTAATCTGAAATCACCACTTAAATCAATAAATTTTAAGTTATTATTATATTTAATAAGTTCAGGAATTATTTTTACTGCTTGATTGGGTCCTCTACATAAAAATATCAAGTTACATTCCTTTGCAATTTTTTCCGGAATATATTTATCAAATTTTTTATCAAATATTTTATAAAGGTTTTTATATAGTTTACTAATATTGACATCACTATAATGTTGTGAAACAAGATACTTAATTTCAGCAAACTTGTGATTCAATAATATTTTTAAAAGAATTTCAGCAGAAATACTGCTTGCACCAATTATTCCTATTTTTATTTTATCCATAAATTTAAAATCTTTGTGTAAAAAATTTTTTTAAAACAAAATATTTTTTACTGTTTGAGTGTTAGAGTTATTAACAAATTGCTACTTATATTGAAAAATATCTAAATTTAATTATTAATGTTTAAAATGTCTTGTACCAGTAAATATCATACTTATATTTGCTCTGTTACAGGCATCTATAGAATCTTTATCATTTAGAGAACCACCTGGTTGAATTATTGAAGATACACCTATTTTTTTTGCTTCATTAACCACATCTTGGAAGGGGAAAAATGCATCAGAAGCAAGTACAAGTGGTAAGTTTTTAAGTTGTTCTGTTAATTTTAAATTGTTCATTTTTATATTTGCTATTTTTAAAGCATCAATCCTTGACATTTGTCCTGCACCTATTCCAACTGTCTGTGTTCCTCTTACTAAAATTATAGCATTTGACTTAACATTTTTTGCCACTTTCCATGCAAATTTTAAACTTATTAATTCCTGTTGTGTTGGTTGTTTTTCTGTAACTATCTTTAAATTATCAAGTCCTAAATACATATCTTTTTCCTGAACAAGCAATCCTGCAAATATTGTTCTGTATTCAATATTTTGTTTTTTTATTTCTTCCATATTATTTAATTCAAGTAATCTTAAATTCTTTTTTTGAGAAAATATTTCCATAACATTATTACTGAATTTTGGAGCAGCAATACATTCTGTGAATATTTTAATTATTTCTTCTGCAGTTTCACTGTCTAATTCACAATTAAAAGCAATTATTCCGCCAAATGCACTTACAGGATCACAAAAAAGTGCCTTTTTATATATTTCAACCAATGGTTCTTTTGAAGATCCTTCTGCAACTCCACATGGATTATTGTGTTTAACAATTACACAAGCAGGATTTTCAAATTCCATTGCTGTATTAATGGCTGAATTAAGATCAAGATAATTGTTAAAGGAAAGTTTTTTTCCTTGAAGTATCTTTGTTATTGAGAGTTCTTGATAATTGGTTAAAGAATATAAAGCAGCTTTCTGATGAGGGTTTTCTCCATATCTTAATTCAGCAGTCTTTTTTATACCAATTGATATATTTTCTGGAAATACTTCATCTGTGAAATAATTTGATATGATAGAATCATAATAAGCAGTATGTCTGAATGATTTTGCAGCAAATTTTTTCCTTGTTTCATAGTCAATTTCACCTTTTTTAAATAATTCTATAACTTCTTTATAGTCATTAATATCACACACAACCAGTACATCCTGAAAATTTTTTGCTGCTGCCCGCAACAGTGTTACTCCACCAATATCTATATTTTCTATAATTTCTTCTGGTATTTTTGTTTGTTTTTTTTCAATATATTTTGAAAGTGTTTTTTCAAAAGGATATAAATTTACAACAACTAAATCTATTGGGTCAATATCAAATTTTTTTAATTCTTCCAGATGCTGTTTTTTTTCTCTTTTTGCTAAAATTCCACCGTGTATTTTTGGATGCAGTGTTTTTACTCTACCTTCAAGTATTTGAGGAAATCCAGTAATTTTAGAAATCTCAATAACATTTATGTTATTTTTTAATAATAAACTTGCTGTACCGCCGGTAGAAATAATTTCAAATTCAAGATTAATTAAATCCTTTACAAATTCAATAATTCCTGTTTTGTCATTTACACTTATAATTGCTTTTTTCATTTTAATGTTTTTCAATCCTTTCAAAAAAATATTAAAATAAACCAATAAAATTAGTTTATTTTGAAATTTTAATTTTTTATTCTGTTGTTTAATATTAATTTAATTTTATAAAATTATTTTTAAAAAATCAAATTAAAAACAGCAGATCTTTTCTCACTTCACCAGTTAACCACCAATCATTAAATCTGTAAATACTTCTTAGTTCCATTTACACTCTCAAATACTCCAATGTATTAAATATTAGTCCTTTACACTCCACTAATATATCAATTTTTTAGATAAAAGTTAAGGGTAAATTATTTTTAAAATTTTGTCAAATTGTTTTAGTTTTCAAGAATCTCTTTATATCATCATGATTTCCTACTAATGCAAAGATAAGTATTTCATTTTTAATCTCAAATAAAAGTCTTAATTTAATACTAATTCTACTTTCCCACAAAGTTCGACTAAGTTTTCTTAAACCAATTCCTTTATATGGTGGCACTTTTTTCTCAAATAAATTTAATAAATCTGAAATTAAATTTGTAGTTTTTATTTGGTTTTCTTCAGAAAGGTCTTTAAAAGTTTTTAAGAAAGATTTTAAGTATATAACTTTCACTTTTTGATTTTTCTTTTTAAATAAGAAATAGCGTTTTGTCCTGAAACTTTTACATATTCACCAGATTTCATCTGTTTTCTTATCAGTTTATTGATATCTTTTATTTCGGATTGTGTAAAGACTTCCGCTTTTTCAACTACTGTTACAGGTTTGATTAAGATTCCTTTTTTAAGAATAGAAAACTTAACCATATCGCCAGGATTAATACCAAATTGATGTAACACTGTAGATGGAATTGTAACTTGATTTCTTGGGCCTACAGGTCTAATATCAGTTGTTCTCATTTGTACCTCCATAACTTGTTTAAAATATGTATTACTTATCATAAGTATATCATATATCTAATTGTTTGTCAAGACCTCGCATCAAATCATTTTGTAATTTTGCCATAAGCCTTTTTTCAATGTTCTTTCCGCATCAAACTTTTTAAACGAACAGAATTAGCATTTTTACGAACCAATCAAATATTCTATAAGGTAAATCATCAATAACAGGAAGTTTAAAAAAACAAAATTGTAAATATAATTAATAATTTTTTTGACAAAATTTTAAAAATATTATTTAATTTTATTATGTATCCAAAATTTCAAGTAAAAAATATGGTGAGAAAAGAAATATTAAATTTTGTTTCATATATTCCCGGTAAACCAATACAAGAAGTTAAAAGGGAATATAAAATAAAAAATAAAATCATAAAACTTGCTTCAAATGAAAATAATATAGGTGTATCACTTAAAGTAATAAACAAATTAAAAAAAAATCTTAAAGATATTTATTTATATCCGGATTCTAACTGTTATTATTTAAGAAAAAAACTTGCAGAAAAATTTTCTGTTCAAGAAAATGAAATTATAGTTGGTTCTGGTTCTGATGAATTAATAGAACTTATTGCAAAGACATTTTTTAATAAAACAGATGAAATTATTGTTTCAGAACATGCATTTATCAGATATAAAATGGCAGGAGATCTGATGGGAACTAAGGTGATATCAACTGAGATGAATAATTTTACACATAATTTAGATGCAATGTTTGATAAAATAACAAAAAAAACAAAAGCAATATTTATAGCAAATCCTAATAATCCAACCGGAACTTATAACACAGAACAAGAATTGAATGATTTTTTAGATAAAATTTTAAAATTAAAATTGGATTATTTACCTTTAATTATAATTGATGAAGCATATTATGAATATGCTAAACAAATCAATAATTATCCTGATACAATTAGATTGCGAAAAAAATATCAAAATTTAGTTATATTAAGGACATTTTCTAAAATTTATTCTTTAGCTGGTTTAAGAATTGGTTGGGGGATTAGTAACAGTGAGATAATTGAATTTATGGATAGAATAAGACCACCATTTAATGTTAATTCACTTGCTCAAATTGCTGCGATTGAATGTTTGAATGATAGACAACATATACAAAAAAGTATAAGAATTGTAGAAGAGGGGAAAAAATATTTATATAATGAATTTAAAAAATTAGGAATTGAATATATAAAATCAGCAGCAAATTTTATTCTTGTAAGAACAACTCCTTATAAAGGAAAATATATTTTTATTAAATTACTTGAAAAAGGTGTAATAGTTAGAGCAATGGATGAATATAATTTTCCTGATTTTATAAGAGTAAGTATTGGAAAACCAAAAGAAAACAAAAAATTTATTTCTGAATTTAAAAAAATCTATAGAAAAGGGGATTTAAAAAATGATTTTAACACTTAAAAAAAACATAACAAAACAAGAAATAGATATTATAATAGATAAAATAAAAAAACTCGGTTATAAACCTCATATATCTTCAGGCGAAGCAAGAACTATTATAGGAGTTATTGGTGAAAATGCCAGTAAGTATAAAGAATTATTTGAATCATTTCCAGGTGTTGAATTAATTACACTAATAACTAAACCATATAAATTGGTCAGTAGAGAATTTAAAAAACATAATACCATAATTGAATTTAAAGTGAAAAACAAAAAAATTACTGTTGGAGGTCAGAAATTATTCATTGTTGCAGGTCCTTGTTCTGTAGAATCAAGAGAATCATTATTGGAAATTGCTAAAATAATAAGTTCAATTAAAGAAGTTGATTGTTTAAGAGGAGGTGCATTTAAACCAAGGACAAGCCCGTATTCTTTTCAGGGTCTGGGTGAAGATGGATTAAAATATCTTGCTGAAGCAAGGGAAATAACAGGACTTGGTGTTGTTACTGAAGTTATGAGTCCGGGTACAGTTGAAATGGTATATAAATATGCTGATGTATTACAGATAGGCGCAAGAAATATGCAAAATTTTGATTTATTAAAAGAGGTGGGGAAAACAGACAAACCAGTACTTCTTAAAAGAGGTTTTGCAGCAACAATTGAAGATTTACTTATGTCAGCAGAATATATTATGTCACAGGGAAATTATAAAATTATTTTATGTGAACGAGGTATAAGAACATTTGAGACCTCAACAAGATTTACTCTTGATTTGAATGCTATTCCTGTAATTAAAAAATTTTCTCATTTACCTGTTATAGTTGATCCAAGCCATGGAACAGGAGTAAGAGACTATGTAATACCAATGTCAAAAGCAGCTATTGCCTGTGGTGCAGATGGACTTATAGTAGAGGTTCATCAAAAACCAGAACAGGCATTTTCAGATGGTCAGCAAAGTTTATATTGTAAACAGTTAAAGATTTTAATTTCAGAAATAAAGAAAATAAAAAAACAATGAAAAAAATTATTTCTATAATTGGTGTTGGTTTAATTGGTGGTTCAATAGGAATGTCTTTAAAAAAAACAAAAAAATTTAAAATAATTGGAATAGGCAGACATCCTGAAAAATTGAAATTGGCAAAAAAATTAAATGCAATAGATGAATATACAGATGATTTTGAGTATGGAGTTAAAAACTCACACTTTATAATAATATCTACTCCTGTTAATATAATATCTGATATTTATAAAAAAATTTTACCGTATTTAAAAAAAGATGCAATAGTTACAGATGTGGGTAGTATAAAATTCCCTATTATAAAAAATATATTGAATACAAAAAATCCTGAGTTTTTTATTGGAAGTCATCCTTTAACAGGTTCAGAAAAACAAGGAATAGAATTTGCTAATCCAGATATATTTAAAAATGCAGTTGTTGTTATAACTCCATTAAATAATGATTTTACAAAAATAAATAAATTAAAAAAATTGTGGGAATTAACTCATGCAGATGTTTTAATTATGTCTGCAAAACAACATGATAAACTGGTAAGTTTTATAAGTCATCTGCCACATATATTATCTGCATGTTTAGTTAATTTTGTTGCAAATAAGAATAAAAAATATTTACAATTAAAAAAACTTGTTGCTGGTTCATTTCGTGATATGACACGTATTTCTGATTCTGATGTTGAAAACTGGGTTGATATATGTAATCTGAATAAAAACTTTTTAAAAAAGGCAATTGATGAATATATTAAACTTGTTTCTCGTATTGATTTAAATTCAATAAACAGTTTAAAAAAAGTTTTTTATAATGCAAAAATAAATAGAAAAAAAATATTGGAAAGAAATGATTAAAAGAATAAATAAAAAAATAAAAATAAAAGAGAAAATATTTATTCCTGGAGATAAATCAATTACACATCGTAGCATAATACTTTCAGGTCTGGCACAAGGAGAATCAGTTATACATAATTATCTTAAATCAGATGATTGTTTAAGGACAATTGAAATATTAAAACAGATGGGTGTCAAAATAATATGTGAAAACAACAATCTTTTTGTAAATGGTGTTGGAATATGTGGATTAAAACAACCAAAAAACATCCTTTATTGCGGAAATTCAGGAACCACAATTCGTCTTATTAGTGGAGTTATTTCTGGACAAAATGTTTATGTAGAATTAACAGGTGATGAGTCACTTTCAAAAAGACCTATGAAAAGAATAATAGAACCTTTAAGATTAATGGATGTAAATATTACAGCGGTTAATGATGAGTTTCCTCCAATAAAGATTAAAGGAAATCCTCAACTTAAACCAGTAACATATGAATTAAAAATTCCAAGTGCACAGGTTAAAAGTTGTATTTTGCTTGCAGGTATGCAGGCAAAAGGAGAGACAACTGTTATAGAATCAATACAAACAAGAGACCATACTGAAAGATTAATGGATTTCTTTAAAATGGATATAAAAAAACAAGGGAAAAAAATAACAGTAAAAGGATCTGTAGAATATAAAGGTAAAGAAATTTTTATTCCGGGTGATATTTCATCTGCAAGTTTTTTTATTGCTTATGGAATACTTGTTTCTGATAAACCGATAATAATTGAAAATGTTGGTATAAATCCAACAAGAACTGGTTTTTTTGATATTTTAAAAAAAATGGGTGCTGATATAAAAATACAGAATGAAAAAATGATAAATAATGAACCTGTTGCAGATATTATTGTTAAAAAATCACAATTAAATTCTGTTGTGATTAATTCACAGGACTTAATTACAAGAATGATAGATGAAATACCTTTGCTGTGTTTATTGGCAACTCAGGCAAAAGGAGAAACAGTTATAAGAGGTGCGGAAGAACTAAGAGTAAAAGAAACTGATAGAATAAAAGCAATTTCAACAGAACTCAAAAAATTATCTGCAGAAATAAAAGAATTAAAGGATGGATTTATTATAAAAGGTCCTGCATATCTTAAAGGAGCAGAAGTTAACTCTTATAATGACCATAGAATTGCTATGACATTAGCCATTGCTGGTCTTTTAACACAGGATGATGTAATAATAAATAATTCTGAATGTACTGATATTTCATTTCCAGATTTCTGGAACTATTTTTATAAATGATATACTGGATTGGTTGGTTTTTCTTTAAAATTATATATAGGGCTGTCTGGAGACTAAAAATAAGTGGTTTGGAAAATATACCTCAAAAAACAGCTGCTATAATAGCAAGCAATCATTTAAGTTTAGCCGACCCACCACTTGTAGGTTGCTGTATAAAAAGGAAAATATATTTTATGGCAAAAAAAGAATTGTTTGATATTCCTGTTTTTAGTTGGATTTTAAAGTTAGTTAATGCTTTTCCAGTAAATAGAGATCAACCAGATCCAAATGCAATAAGAAGGGCTATAAAATTACTGTCAAAAAGAAATATTGTGCTTATTTTTCCGCAAGGAGGAAGAAGAAAACAGAATACAACCAACTATGATATATATAAGTATGGTTTGGGTATAATATCCTGTTGGTCCGGTAAACCGGTTATACCTTGCAGGATTGATAATACAGATAAATTGAATAAATTTAAAAGAATAAAAGTAGAATTTATGAAACCAATTTATCCATCCTCTGAATTTAAGAATAAAAAAGAATATTTAAAAATTGCAGAATTATGGGCTCAAAAGGTCTTACAATAATATTATCTAAAACAGTTGGTTTTTGTTATGGTGTTAAAAATGCAATTAAAATTGTTGAAAAATCACTTCTTAAATATCCTCATCCAATATATACATTAGGTCCTTTAATTCATAATAAATCTGAAGTAAAACGGCTTCAGAATTTAGGAATAAAACATATAGATAAATTAGAAAAAATCAAATCCGGCAGTATAATCACAAGAACACATGGTATTGAAAAAAATATAATGGAAATTTTAAAATCAAAAAAATTAAATGTTATAAATGGGACCTGTCCATTTATAAAAAAAATTCAAAATATTGTTAGTGTTTTATCTAAAAAAAAATATTTTATTTTTATACTTGGAGATAAAAACCATCCTGAAATAAAATCAGTTGTTTCATATATTAAACCCGGAAATAATTTTTTAATAATTGATGTTTCAAAAGAAAACATTGATTTTAAAAAATATTATCGTATCTTTAATATGTTAAAAAAACATAAAATTGCTGTTGTTTCTCAAACAACTATACCATTTGAAAAATTTGATAAAATAACAAAAGAATTAAATAATATTTTTAAAAATATAAAAATTTACAATACAATATGTGCTTCATCTATCAGAAGACAAAAAGAAGCACTTGAATTAGCAAAAAATGTTGAAGTAATTATTGTTATTGGAGGTAAACATTCTGCAAATACAAAACATTTATTTGAACTGTCTAAAACTACAGGTGTAAAAGCTTATCACATAGAGCAGGAAAATGAAATTGATAATATAAATTTGAGTAATATTAAAAAATTAGGTATAATAACTGGTGCTTCAACACCTGACTGGTTAATAAAAAATATAGTAAACAAACTTAAAAAATTAAAAAAATGAAACTCACAAAATTATTTTTTAATACAAAAAGAGAAAATCCTTCTGATGCTGATACTATTTCAAATATTTTAATGATTCGTTCTGGAATGATAAGAAAACTTTCCGCAGGTATTTATGAATGGTTACCGCTTGGATTAAAGGTTTTAAAAAAAGTTGAACAGATAATAAGAGAAGAAATGAATAAAATTGATGGACAGGAATTATTGCTTCCTTTACTTTTACCAAAAGATTTGTGGCTTGAAACAGGAAGATGGAACTTGTATGGAAAAGAATTATTTCGCATAAAAGATAGGAAAAACAGTGAATTTTGTCTTGGTCCAACACATGAAGAAGTTATTACAGATATTGTGAGAAAAGAAGTAAAGTCATACAGACAACTTCCTTTAATGTTATATCAGTTTGGAACTAAATTCAGGGATGAAATAAGACCAAGATTTGGTGTTATTCGTGCAAGAGAGTTTTATATGAAAGATGCTTACTCTTTTCATGCAACAGAAGAAGATGCAGAAAACTATTATAGAAAAGTTTATGATGCATACTGTAAAATATGTGATAGATGCAGTTTTAAATATAAAGTTGTTGAAGCAACAACAGGAACAATTGGAGGAAAGTTTTCTCATGAATTTATGGTTCTGGCAGATACAGGAGAAGAAGAAATTGTTGTTTGTCAGAATTGTGGATATGCAGCAAATATTGAAAAAGCAGAATGTTTAATTGAACCAGAAACAACAAAAGAAAAAATGTTAAATCTTGAACAGGTGTATACACCTGATAAGAAAACAGTTGAAGAAGTTGGAAATTTTTTAAACATATCTCTTGATAAGTTTATAAAAACTTTAATTTATATAGCAGAATATGAAAATAAAACAGAACCATTTGTTGTTCTTATAAATGGTAAATATGAGGTAAATGAAACCAAACTAAAAAATTATTTAAATTGTAATGAAATAAAACTTGCTACACCAGAAATAATTTTTGAAATTACAGGTGCACCTGTTGGTTTTGCCGGACCTGTTGGATTGAGCTCAATTAAAATTTTATCGGATTATTCTGTGGTAAATTTAGTAAATGCTGTATCAGGAGCAAATAAAAAAGATTATCATATGAAAAATATAAATATTAACAGGGATTATAAACCAGATGAAATACTTGATTTAAGAAAAATTCAAAAAAATGATTTATGTCCAAAATGTAAAACAAGAAATTTAACAATTATACATGGAATAGAAGTTGGTCATACATTTAAATTAGGCACAAAATATTCAAAATCACTTTCTGCATTTTTTCTTGATGTTAATGGGGAAAAACAATATTTTATTATGGGTTGCTATGGAATAGGTGTTTCAAGAATTGTTGCAGCAGTTATTGAACAATCACATGATGAAAATGGTATAATATGGCCTGTAAATCTTGCACCATATAAAGTTATTGTTTTACCTGTTGATTACAACGACCCAAAAATAAAACAGGTAAGTGATGAAATTTATAATAAATTACTTGAGTTAAATATAGATGTTTTACTTGATGATAGAAATGAAAGACCCGGTGTAAAATTTAAAGATTCTGATTTAATTGGTATTCCCATAAGAATTACTGTAAGCAATAAAACCCTTAAAGAAAATAAAGTTGAAATAAAAATGAGAAATACTAATGAAATAAAATTAATTGATTATAAAAATTTATTTTCTGAAATTTTAACATATGGAGTTGCCTAAAAATAATATTAACTAATTAGTTTTCTTATAAAATATCAATGAATGAAATTTATGATATTATAATAATTGGTGGTGGACCCGGTGGTTTAACAGCAGGTATATATGCAAAAAGAGCAGGATTGAAAACATTACTGTTAGAAAAATTTATTTTAGGTGGACAGGTAAATTTAGCATCTACTATTGAAAATTATCCGGGATTTCCTGAAGGAATAAAAGGAAGCCAACTGGTTGATAACTTAATACAGCAGGTTAAAAATTTTGATTTGGAAATTTTATATAAAGAGGTAAATAATATTGAAAAACAACAAAATGAAAATATTTTTAAAGTTTATACTGTTGATAATATTATTTTTCTTACAAAGAGTGTAATTATTGCAACAGGTACAATTCATAAAAAATTGAACTTAATAAATGAAGAAAAACTTATTGGAGCAGGAATTTCATTCTGTGCTACATGTGATGCTCCTTTTTATAAAGATAAAATTGTATGTGTTGTTGGTGGTGGTGATACTGCATTAACAGAAGCATTGTATCTTACTAAATTTGCTCAAAAAGTATATATTATACATCGCAGAGATGAGTTCCGTGGAACAAAAATTTTACAAGATAGGGTTTTAAATAATAAAAAAATAGAACTTTTACTGAATTCAATTGTTACAGAAATAATTGGAGATGATAAATTAAAAAAAATAGTTTTAAAAAATGTAAAAACAGAAGAGAAAAAAGAATTAGAATGTAATGGTATGTTTATTGGAATTGGTTTTAAACCAAATACTGATTTTCTAAAAAATAAAATATGGCTTGACAGTAATGGTTATATCTTAACAGATGAAAATATGCAGACATCACTTAAAGGTATTTATGCCTGTGGAGATTGCAGGAAAAATGTGTTAAAACAGATAATAACTACCTGTGCAGAAGCAGCAATATCAGTTATATCATGTAAGAATTATATTGAACAAATTAAATAGAAAATGTATCTTCTTACCATATGAAAATTGCATACATAATAGATGGACATTCATATTTGCATAGAGCATATCATGCTTTACCACCACTTACAACATCTAATGGTCAGCAGGTAAATGCTGTTTATGGTTTTATAAGGATGCTACTGAAAATAATAAAAAACAAAAAACCAGATTATATGTGTATATGTTTTGATACTCCAGGGGAAACTTTTAGACATAAAGAATTTAATGACTATAAAGCAACAAGGAAAAAAATTGATGATGAACTTAAAATGCAGATACCTTTCATAAAAGAATTTAGCGAATATTCTGGAATAAAAATAATTGAAAAAGAAGGTTATGAAGCAGATGACATAATTGCCAGTTTAGTTGAGAAAATTAAAAGTGAATTTTCAATAGATAAAATAATTATTGTTAGTGGTGATAAAGATGTTTTACAACTTGTTGATGATAAAACTGAGGTTTTAAATGAAACTAAAAATATTTTGTTTAACAGGGAAAAAGTTTTTGAAGAATATAAAGTAAATCCAGAAAATATTGTTGATATGTTTGCTTTAACAGGTGATATAACAGACAACATTCCTGGAGTTAAAGGAATTGGTGAGAAAACTGCTGCAAAATTAATTGCTGAATTTGTAAATATTGAAAATATTTACAATAACATAGAAAATATTGAAACAAAATTAAAGGAAAAACTTTTAAAAAACAAGGAAAATGCTTTTTTGAGTAAAAAATTAATAATACTTGATAAAAATATACCTTTACAGTTTGATATTAATTCTTTTAAGTTAAATAAACCAAATATCTCTAAATTAATGCAATTTATATATAAAATGGAATTTAAAAATTTGTTGAAAGATATAAAAGTTCTATACGAAACATCTCAACCAAAAGAATTATTTTTTGAATTTACTGATAATAATTACTGTGATAGAAATTTATTTTTAAATAATTCTTTAAAACAAAATAAAATTTATTTTATCTATGACGATACAAAAAAACTTTTTTTATTATATGAAGATGATAAATTTTTTAAAACAAACAATGTAAATGATTTAATCAGTTTAAAAAATATTTTTGAATCAGAAAAAATAGAAAAATATGGACATAATTTAAAATATTTAATATATGTTTTAAAAAAGTATAATATAGAAATAAAAAATATTAAATTTGATACAATGCTTTCAGCATATCTTTTAAATCCTTCAAAAACAAACTATAATATTGAAAATGTAATTATGGAATATAAACCAGAACTAATAGATAAATTATATAAAGAAAATATAATGGAAGAATTATGTAATTTGTTAATGGATTTATTGAAAGAAAAGAAAATATTAGATATTTTATATAATATTGAAATTCCTTTTATGTATGTACTTGCTGATATGGAATTTACCGGCATTAAAATTGATGTTAATTATTTAGAAAAATTATCCTATGATTTTGCTGAAAGGATAAATCAACTCCAACAGGAAATATGGAAAATAACCAAGACAGAATTTAACTTAAATTCACCAAAACAATTAAGTTTTATTTTATTTGAAAAATTTAAACTTCCACCGGTTAAAAAAACAAAAACAGGTTATTCTACTGATGAAGAAGTTTTAAGAATTTTAAGTAATACAAGTGAAATAGCAAAAAAAATTTTAGAATATCGTGAATTGCAAAAATTAAAAACGTCTTATGTTGATAATTTGCTTGAACTTGTTGATAAAACAACCAATAGATTACACAGTGATTTTAATCAAACAGGAACATCAACTGGTAGAATTTCTTCAAATGCTCCTAATTTACAAAATATACCTGTCAGAACTGAACTTGGCA
>Ga0272448_1003996_pt1 | contig 17090 bp, 18 predicted proteins | sample YNPCB0191_FD_202220 | JGI IMG/M metagenome (GOLD analysis project Ga0272448, IMG submission 202220) | Hot spring sediment microbial communities from Yellowstone National Park, WY, United States - YNP-CB-019-1 | ecosystem: Environmental > Aquatic > Thermal springs > Hot (42-90C) > Sediment... | reverse complement strand
CCTTTATTAATCAGGGGGTGAGGGAATGTCGGAGGAATAGTTGGGGATTGGGGGAAGGGTTAGGAAAAAAGATTGTGAGCGATAAATTGCCCTATCTGCCGATGAGTATATTAGCTCAGGGAGTAAAGCTCCAGGTTCCAGTCACTGTCCATGTTGCTATTGGTACCGACATTGTTCACCTTCATCCTGATTTTGATCCTGCGGCCTGGGGAGAAGCAACTTACCTTGATTTCCGATATTTCTGCGCATTGGTAGCTACGCTTGAAGGTGGAGTGTATCTCAATATTGGCTCGGCCGTAATTTTACCGGAGGTTTTTGTTAAAGCCTTAACCGTAGTTCGTAATCAGGGATATCAAGTAGACCACTTTACTACTGTGAATATGGATTTTATCCGGCATTATCGTCCTCAAGTCAATGTAGTTGACCGACCAACCCGCCGGGGAGGTAAAGGTTTTAACTTGGTTGGTCACCACGAAATTATGTTGCCTATTCTGGTAGCTGGGGTGTTGGAATATTTAAAAAATAGCAAAAAATGAATAACCCAGTTATGAAATTATTTAAAACTATGGGAGTAAGCAGCGAGTCATGAAAATAAAAATAGTTAGCCAAGGACTAACCCTGGAAGCAGAGTTGTTTGACACCCCTTGTGCCCGGGCAATTGGAGCTCTTCTTCCTTTTTCGGCTTCGGTAAACACCTGGGGAGAAGAAATTTATTTTTCAATCCCAGTCAATTATGAACTTGATTCTACTGCCCGGGATATAGTAGAGGTGGGGGACTTAGGTTATTGGCCAGAAGGGCCAGCATTTTGTATCTTTTTTGGTCCCACTCCGATCAGCCAAGGCAAAGAGATTCGACCTGCCAGTAAGGTTAATATTGTAGGTAAACTTTGCGGCGACCCCAAAGCTTTGTCGAACTTATCTGCTGGCACCAGAATTACCCTCGAACCCGTTCCGGAAAATGAATAATTGGAATAAATATTTTTTTTTATTCTGGGCAACGGGGGGAGGAAGTGGTTATATTCCTTGGGCTCCCGGAACAGCGGGAACAGCAGTGGGTATCCTATTTTTTTGGGGGCTTTCGCAGCTCTCTGGGGCGCTTTATTTTCTTACTCTTTTTGCCTTTATTTTTTTTGCCGTTTGGATTGCCGCAAGAGCAGAAATAATCCTCAAGCAACCTGATGCCCGGGTAATAGTGATTGATGAGATAGCAGGATTGTTAGTGGCAATGGTGGGGATACCTTTTTGTTTAAAAAATATTGGGATGAGTTTTTTAATTTTTCGAATCCTGGATACCATTAAACCCTTTCCGGCGCGGTGGATTGACCAGAACCTTTCCGGAGGTTGGGGGATTGTCTTTGATGATCTCATTGCCGGGATTTATACCAATATAATTTTTCGGATAATAACCCCATGGATTTAAATGCCGAGATTATTACCGTAGGGAATGAATTAATTTCCGGAGTGCAAATAGATACCAATAGTGCTTATCTAGCACAGCAACTTTTTGCGCAGGGGATTACTGTTCAAAGAATCATAAGTGTAGGAGATGAAGAAGAAATAATCACTCAGGTTATTACCGAAAGTATAAGAAGAGCTCCCTTAATAATTATTACTGGAGGTTTAGGCCCTACCAGCGATGATATAACTACCGAGGTGGTAGCCAAAGCTTTAGGGAAAAAACTGGTTTTTTACCCCGAAATATTAGAGCAAATAGAAAAAGTCCTGGCTGGTTACAATGTTCCGATGAGTGAAAGACAAAAAAAGCAGGCTTATTTCCCTGAGGGTGCGGAGATCATTCCTAATCTAAGGGGAACTGCTCCGGGTTTTTTTCTTAAGGAAGGGGAATCTCTTTTAGTGGTTTTACCTGGAGTCCCCCAAGAGGTAGAAGCAATGGTCAACGAAACAGTCATCCCCCGGTTAGAGCGAGAATGGCTCCGGTCAATTTATTACCAGAGTCGGATGCTTCGGTTGTTTGGAATATCGGAATCAAAAGCAAATGACCAGTTGCAGGATATTTTAGTAACGGCAAAAGATATTAGTATCTCTTTTCTCCCCCAATATCCGGAAATTAATATCCGGATCACTGTGCGGGCTAAAACCAAAGAAGAAAGCGAGCAAAAGCTAACTTACTGGGAAAAAGAAATAAAGAAAAGGCTGGAGCCATATCTGTTCGGGGTGGACCATGAAACCCTGGAAGAGGTAGTAGGTAATTTTTTACGCAAAGCGAAAGCAACAATTGCGGTTGCTGAATCCTGCACCGGAGGACTGATTGGTCATCGGCTCACCAATATTCCCGGGAGTTCGGATTATGTTGAAAGAGTATTAGTAGTCTATAGCAATCGGGCAAAAATCGAACTCCTTAAGGTGCCGGAAGAAGTAATTAATACCTATGGTGCAGTAAGTGAAAAAACTGCTAAACTTATGGCTGAAGGGGTAAGAAATTTAGCCAAAACTACATTGGGGCTGGCTACTACCGGTATTGCGGGGCCGACCGGAGGTAGTTTAGATAAACCAGTAGGCACAGTTTATATCTCCCTTACTGATGGGAAAGAAACCCTAACCCAAAGATACCATTTTTCCGGAGAACGGCAGCAAATTAAATGGATGACCTCGGAAGTAGCTTTAAATCAGGTGCGAAAATATTTCCTTAAACTGACCAATGAAACTACCAATTTAATAAAAGGAGTGAGCCCATAATTATGAATACAATCCGAAGTTTTATTGCTATTCCTCTTAGTGTTGAATTAATCTCTCAGATTGAAAAAATTCAAAACCAATTAAAAAAATTACCCACGGATGTGAAGTGGGTTAATCCTTCTTCTATCCACCTTACTTTAAAATTTTTGGGAAACATTGAAGCAACTCAGATTGAAAAAATAGCTCAGGGAATTCAAAATGGGATCAAGGGAATTAGTAAATGGATAGCAGAGGTAAAAGATATAGGTGCTTTCCCCTCCCTAAAAAACCCTCGCGTAATCTGGGTTGGCATCGAAGATGAGCGTAATCAGCTGGTTAACTTACAAAAGCGAATTGAAAAAGAGATGGAAAAATTAGGATTTAAAAGGGAAGAACGAAAATTTTCTCCTCACCTTACTTTAGGAAGGGTAAGATCCTCTCAGGGGAAAAGTGAGTTAGTTAAATATCTTCTTCAGCCTCAGGAACCATTTTCGGCTGAGATTAACATTGACCAGGTAGTGCTTTTTAAGAGTGATCTTAAACCTACTGGCGCAGAATATACCAGGTTAAAGGAGTTTTCTCTTATTTAATTTCTTGTCTATTCAATCCTTATCCGGGCATCTAAAGCCACTCCCCCTGAACCATCAGAAAGTATTCGAAAAGGATTAACATCCAGCTCTTTAATCTGGGGAAAGTGATAAAGAAGATAGCTAATCCGCATAATACTGTCAATGTAGCTCGAAATATTTACCGCGGTTTTGCCCCGCGCTCCACTGAGTAATGCATAAGATTTTAACTTTTTTAGCTTAATTTCAATTTCCGCTGGTGTCGCCGGACAAAGCGCCAGATCAAAATCTTTGAAAACTTCTACATATACCCCCCCTAAACCAAAATATACTACTGCCCCAAAAGACCTATCGTACTTACCCCCAATAAACATATCGTACCCCTCCGAAGCCATCTTCTGGATGCGGACCCCTTCGAACCTCGCCTCGGGTTTAAAATTAAAAAGATTTCTTTTGATAGTTAGAAATGCCTCCCTTACTTCCTTTGCATTTTTTATGTTAGCTATTACCCCCTGCACCTCTGATTTATGAAGGGCATCCAGAGAGGCAACCTTCATTACCACCGGATAGCCAATTTTTCCCGCTTGTTCGATCGCCTGGTCTTCATTTTGGGCTAAGAGTGAGTCTATAACTGGAATGCCATAGATGGATAATAAATTAAGCGCCTCTTCTCCCCTAATCCCGGGATGTTCAGCAATCCAATTTTGGGCTGCTGGTTGGTCTAAATTATCGGGTAAAACTCCTGGAGAAGCTGTTGGGGTGGTTTTTTGCCGATAAAAATCCCGCTGGGCGGCCATTGCCCGTACCATTTCTTCTGGGCCATTGAAAATAGGGAAATTTGCATTCTTTTTAATTTGAGTAATAATATGAGGAGCACCTAAAAGACATATCCCGATAGGTTTCCCGGAAGAAAGAATAGTTCCCCAGGTTTCTTTAGAAAAATCTTTATGAAGCATTTCGGAGATGAGATTATCACTGTCCGGCATATTGGGCCAATGCCGGATGTAAAAAGCTCCGTCAGTATTTTCATTGTGGAGGACGGAAAATAAAATATGGGAAGTAAATCCCGGGTCATAAACATCTCCCAGATCTAAAGGATTAGAGAATTTAATTACTCCCGCCTTAGAATACTGATAGAGGTTCTGGTAAAATTCTTCTCCTAAATCAGCAAAATCAAAACCCGCCTGAAAACAGAGATCAGCCGCAGTTACTGTAAAACCTCCTGACTGGCTTATCACCACGATTCGCTTCCCTTTCAGAGGAGGAAGTTTGAAAGCTTTCGCCATGGCGATAAAATCATGGAAATTATAAATCCTGATGATACCTACCTTTTTAAAAGCCGCATCAACTATCTCGTCGTCATTACTTAAAGCAGCAGTATGGCTCATTGCGGCTTTACTCCCAATAGGAGTAGTATTCGACTTGAGGACAATAATTGGCTTATCAATGTTTTTTGCTACTTCGATTAAGTCGTTCCCTCGCTGAATATCTTCTAAGTACATAAGAATAATTTTAGTCGCTGGATCTTGTCCAAAATATTCCAAAAAATCTACTTCATCTAAATCCAGCTTATTGCCTACGCTGACAAATTTTGCTAAGCCTAAATTTTCATCGATAAAACCATCCCAAATTGTCATTCCCAACCCTCCGCTTTGGGCAATAACCGAAACCTCGCCTAATGGAGGGGGAGAAAGCGGGACAAAAGGTAAACAAAGGCCATTTTCTCGATTAGCCACAGTAAGACCATTTGGTCCGACAAAACGAAGGCTGTATTTTCGGGCATTTAGCCGAATAAGTTCGGAAATTTGCCTTCCTTCTTCGCTAAATTCCGAAAAACCTCCGGAAGGAATAGCCATCCTTTTTATTCCGAATTTGCCGCACAATTCCACCTGTTCCGGAACAAAACGAGCGGGAATCAGGCATACTGCTAAGTCTGGGACTTCGGGTAAGTCCTCCACCGTTTTATACATTTTTATTCCCTCAACATAAGGTTCATCCCTTTTCGGATTTACGCCAAAAATTTTTCCCCGGTATCCCCAGATTAAAAGATTTTCGAGGATCATCCGGGAAAGGTTGTCGGACCGGGAAGAAAGCCCAATAATAACAATGGAGTTAGGATAAAATATCTTTTCCATCGCCTGACTCCCTTGCGATTGAAATGATTTTCTGAGTAATTTCACTGAATAATTCAGATTATTATATAATAAATTAAGTTATAAATTTTGAAAGAATATTTTTTGAGATTTTTGCCTTAACGCAAATTTTCATAACTTTTTTATTCGGTTATCCGATTTATCCATACCAGTTTGTTCATTAATTTCTGGGCGATGTCTGGGTGGGGGATTAGAAATAGCAAGTTTTGCTCATTTTGTGTTTGCGGATGAAAGTGCTCGTCTTGGGCAACCAGAGATTGTCCTTGCCGTATTTGCCTCGCCAGCATCGATTATTTTTCCCTTAAAAATAGGCCACCGGTATGCGGAAGACCTGCTTTTAACCGGAAGAACAATTTCTGCCCAGGAGGCAAAAATGATTGGTCTAGTTAATGAGGTTTATCCCGATAAAGCCACAATGGAACAGAAAGTAAATGAATGGATTCAGCAGCAAATTCTTCCAAAAAGTGCGGTAGCTTTAAGGGTAGCTACAAAAGTAGTGCGAAAGCGATTTAACGAGCGGCTTAAGACTGATTTAAAGGTTTACGAAAAAATTTATATGGATGAATTGATGAAGACCCATGATGGTAAGGAAGGGCTAAATTCTTTTTTAGAAAAAAGAAAGCCAATTTGGCAAGATGAATAATTATAAAAGGAGGAGGTGAACCATGGATTTATTTTTGCAAGGAAAAGTGGCAATTGTTACTGGCGGGGCCTCGGGTATAGGAAGAAAGGTTTGCCATACTTACGCTGAAGAGGGCGCGCATCCGGTAATTTTCGATATTCAAAAGGAGAAAGGTGAAAAAGTGGTGAAAGAATGCAGGGAAATTGGAACTGAAGCAATGTTTTTTCATGGAGATTGTTCTAAGGAGGATGCGTGCCAAAGGGCAGTAGAAGAAACGATTGCAAAATTTGGTAAAGTAGATATAATTGTTCATGATGCAGCGCCTTATACTGATGGATCAGCGGTAATGCCTTTTTTGAAACAGACCCAGAAAATGTGGGAGGATTTTGTTAATGTGATTCTTTGGGGTGCAATTTACTTAACTAAGGCAGTTTTGCCCCATATATTATAACTGGAGCAGGGGATAAAGCTTTTTCAGCTGGTGCGGATATAAAGCCTTATCTGGAAATGAATCTAATCAAATCGTTTAGCTACTTAAAGAAGCTTCATGATCCAGAATGGGCGATTGAAAATTTGAGCAAGCCAACCATCGCCGCCATAAATGGTCTTTGCTTGGGAGGTGGATTTGAATTAGCATTAGCCTGTACTCTTCGGTTTGCCAGTGAGAATGCAAAGATGGGGCTTCCGGAAATTAATGTCGGCTGTATTCCCGGAAATGGGGGGATTCAGCGCCTGGGGCGGCTTATTGGGAAAGGCAGAGCTATGTGGTATCTTTTGACCGGAGAGTTTTTTTCGGCTCAGGAGGCATTGCAAATGGGCATTGTCAATAAGGTAGTACCTCAAAAGGAGCTTATGGATACTTGTATGCACTTTTTGCAAAATAATTTATTGAAAAAATCACCTACTGCAATTTGGGCAATAAGGAAATCGCTTAATTTGGGGATGGAAATTGATCTTAAAACCGCATCCGAATTAGACCTTAATTTAGAATCGATATGTTTTGCTACCGAAGACTTTAAAGAGGGAGTTAGAGCCTTTATGGAAAAACGGAAGCCCAAGTTTCAAGGTAAATAAAAATAGAAACAGGCTTGAAGAATTTTTAGGAAACGATACCAAAGGATAAAACCAGTGTTACCATTAGAGGGGATTAGAGTTTTAGATGTAAGTCGACTTCTACCTGGTCCTTATGGAACTATGTTGTTAGCCGATATGGGCGCGGAAGTAATAAAAATATCTCAGCCGGGATACCGTTCTACTATAATGACCCAAAGGCCAGCGGTAGATCGGAATAAAAAAAGTATTAGCCTTAACCTTAAAACTAAAGAGGCTCAGCAAATATTTTATGAACTTGTTGAAAGAAGTGATGTGGTGGTTGAAGGTTTTCGGCCGGGAGTAGCTCATCGTCTCGGCATCGATTATCTTAAGGTCAAAGAGATTAATCCCCGGATTATTTATTGTTCAATTACGGGTTATGGCCAAGATGGTCCCTATCGTGATTTACCCGGCCATGATCCTAATTATATCTCCATATCCGGGATTTTAGGAATAACTGGGACTCCCGATGGACGCCATGTTATTCCTGGTATTCCAATTTCCGATCTTGCCGGAGGTATGCAGGTTGCTTTTAGTATTCTTTGTGCCCTTTGGGCAAGAGAAAAAACTAAGACGGGCCAATATATTGATGTTTCAATAACTGATGTTATGATTTCCTGGCTAGGGGTAACGCGGGGGGATAATTTTTTACGGACTGGTCAAGTGTTTCGGCGGGGAGAGCGCCCTTCCCATGTATATAAGACCAAGGAGGGTAAATATATTTGTATTGCTCCGATTGAATTTCATTTTTGGGAGCGACTTTGCCGTTTGTTAAAAATTGATCAGTATATTTCTGATCATAATGAGATTTTAATATTTCAACCTCCCAATCCCCAAAAGCGGGAAGAAATTATCAACCGTTTAACCGAAATTTTTCTAACCAAAACCAGGCAAGAGTGGATGGAACTTTTTCACAAGGAGGATATACCAGCTACTCCAGTTTATGAAATTGAAGAAGTTTTCAACGATCCCCATTTTCAATCTCGGAAAATGATCGAAGAAATAACTTCTTCTGAGGGAGAAAAGTTAAGGCAGGTAGGTATTGCGGTAAAATTTTCCCAGACCCCAGGGAAAATAAAAACTGCTCCACCGGTGCCGGGAGCAAACACAGTTCAGATTTTATTGGATTTAGGGTATGATATTTCTTCGATCGAGGAACTTCGAAATAAAGGGATCATAGAATATAAATAATCCCGAAGTAATTCCGCGGGTATTGTGGCTTTAAATCAGATTCTGAATTTAATTCATCATTCTATTTTTTTAAGGGGTTTTATTATTCTCACCTTTAACTCGTTTCTCGGTTTCCGATTCGGGGTAACTTCCTTTATTCAACGGTCATCCCAAACTTGTTTCGGGAGCTCAATAAGAATTTAAAATAAGTTCAGGGCAAGGTTAGTTAAGGTTTAGCATGACAATTTTAGATTTTAGAATGACATTTTATTGCCGGGGGGAAGAAAATTGTTGACTTATTTGATGAGGTAGGATAGAGAATTTTATCTTAAATCAGGAGAGGTCTTTTTATGTATAATAAAAGCTTTTTAAAAACTGTTGGGTTATGGTTATTAATAATAATAATAATCCTTAATGGAATTTTAATTAAGTCAAATTTTGCTTTTTATCAACCTGAATATCAAAATCGGGGTAACACCACTTTTCTGGATGCCTATGCTTCCCCTGGCTGGTTCTTTCAAACTTATGCCGAGAATTTCAAATCTAATGAATTACGGCTGGGAAGCAAGGAAGCACCGGGAAAATTTAAACTCTCAGCCAATACTTATATCAACCAATTTGTTTATATAAGTAAAAAAAAGATAATGGGTAGTTATTTGGGAGGGGAAATTATTGTCCCGGTGGTGAGCGGCCATTTAAGGCTAAATAAAATTAGAAGCAAAGACCATGGGATAGGGGATATCTTTGTTTCCGGTTTTTTGCAAACCGACCGAAAAATGCTTTGCCTGGGGAAATATCAGATTCCTTCTTATTTTAGATTTCTTGCTGGAGTCGCTTTGCCCACGGGTGAATATGACCATAGCAAGTCCTTCAATGTAGGCAACAATCTCCATACCTTTACTTTATATTGTTCGAATACCTTTTTTATTACTCCCAAATGGGAATTAAGTTCACGATTTATGTATAATTTTCACACTACCAACAATGATTTTGGGCCATATAGGGATAACTTAAGGCCGGGTCAGCTTTTTAATGTAAATTTTGCCGCCAGCTATCCAATTTGGGAAAATATTCGCCTGGGAATTACCGGATATTACTGGAGGCAGACTACCGATGATATTTTTAATGGGAATAATATCCGGGGGCGGGAACTCGCCTTTGCTTTAGGACCGGGTATAGTGATAGACAGAGTTATTGCCAAAAAGAAATTTATTTTTATCACCCATGCGCTTTTTGATAATTCAGTTAAAAATCGTCCCCAAGGAACTACTGTTCAGGGGCGTTTAATTGTTTTATTTTAAAGTTTTAAAAAGTTGAAAAACTTGGTTACCCCCCTTTAATTTTCTTCCGGATATATCCTAACTCAAACGAATAAGTGATTGCGGAAAAATTGGTGAAATAAGGCGAATTGTCATGCTGAACCCGGGACCGAAGTTGTTTCGGTCTTGTTTCCACATCCCCTGAGATCCCGAAACAAGTTCAGGATGACAAGAAGGGGTAATAAGAAGGAAACCCGGAAACAAGTTTAGGGTGAGGCGAAATGGAATTTTTCCGCCATCTCTCTATAAAAAAGTTGACAGGATATTTTTATCCGGTATAAAAAATCTTTTCTTGGGGTTAAGTTTTTAAGGGGAGCGTTATGGGAAAAAAAATAGTTTTAGGTACTCGAAATGCGGGGAAGGTGGCAGAATTTCAGAGGCTTTTAGCAGATGAGGATATTGTTTTACTCTCCTGGCGAGATTATGACTATCCCTTTTCGGTGGTAGAAGATGGAAATAGTTTTTGGGAGAATGCCCGGAAAAAAGCGGAGTTGACTGCCCGCATAACTGGGGAGGTGGCAATCGCTGATGACTCGGGTTTAGAAGTCCGGTATCTTAACGGTAAGCCGGGAGTTTTTTCCGCTCGCTATGCTGGACCTGAAGCAACGGACGAAGAAAATAATGCTAAGTTGCTTCAACAACTAAAAGGAGTTCCCGAGGATAAACGGCAAGCCCGGTTTGTTTGTGCGATTGTTATCTGCTCTCCCTCGGGAGAATGGGAATGGGTAGAAGGAGAATGTTGGGGAATAATAGCTGAGGTTCCCCGAGGGGAAAATGGTTTTGGTTATGATCCGGTTTTTTTGGTTCCGGAGATGGGTAAGACCTTTGCTGAGCTAAGCCCAGAGGAAAAGAATCAGATTAGTCATCGTTCTCGGGCAATAGAAAAACTCCGTCCGCTTTTGGGAAAATATTTCCCGAAAAATAGGGAGGATTAGCTTAGGGGGAAAATTATTATTACCACAAATATTTCTCTAAGCTAACCCAAAGAGTATTTCCTTGTGCCGCCAATTAGTTAACTTGACTTACTTAAGTAAAACCACTATTATAGGGGAAAAATTATATTTCGGGGCGTAGCGCAGTCTGGTTAGCGCGCATGCCTTGGGCGCATGAGGTCGGAGGTTCAAATCCTCTCGCCCCGATTAAGAAGCTTTTTCCTGATAAACGCGGGCAATTTCTTCATCCCGTTTTTCTTCTAACTTATGAATTTCAAACGGAAGGTTTTCATTATTTTTATTTAGGATCTTGGTTTCGGCAATTTTGGCTTCATATTTTCGCCGGATTTCTGCAATCCGTTCTTTCTGGGCTGGGGTTAGTTCGGGGAGCTCTTTTTCTACTCCTTTTAATTTTTCCATTACTAAATCAATAGTGCTTTTTAATTCCGCTGCCATTTTTTACCTCATCCTTGTTAAATATTAAAACGATGGGCAATCGGATACCGTCGTCCGATTCCAAAAGCTTTGGTGGTTACTTTTAAACCCGGGGGTGCTTGTTTGCGCTTATATTCATTAAGATGAATGCGCCGGATAACCTCCTTAACTACATTTGGATCGTGGCCCTTTTTTATAATTTCAGCTATGCTCTGGTTTTTTTCTACATATTCAGTTAGGATATCATCTAATATTTCGTAAGGGGGCAAAGTATCCTGGTCAGTCTGATTAGGTTTTAATTCGGCTGAAGGTGGTCGGGTAAAAACCCTTTCCGGAATAGTGGCTTTGTTTTGATTTACATAACGGGCAAGTTTATAGACCATAGTTTTGGGAACATCGGAAATTACTCCTAATGCCCCACACATATCACCATAAAGGGTTGAATATCCTACTGCCATTTCTGATTTATTTCCGGTAGTTAATACCAGGGAATTAAATTTATTGGCTAAAGCCATAAGAAGGTTGCCACGAATTCGGGCCTGGAGATTTTCTTCGGTAGTATCCTCCGGGTAGCCAGCAAAATGAGGCTTTAATTCATCTAAATAAATTTGAAAAATTTTGGTAATAGGGATAACTAAAAAATTTATCCCTAAATTTTGCGCCAAAATTTGGGCATCCTCCAAACTGGCGGGGGAAGAATAAAGAGAAGGCATTGCTACCCCCAGGACATTTTTTGCCCCTAAAGCCTGGACAGCGACGCAGGCAGTAAGGGAGGAGTCAATCCCTCCGCTGAGGCCCAGAACTACTTTTTTAAACCCGCACTTATAGACATAATCCCGGGTTCCCAGGCAAAGAGCTTTAAAAACTGACTCCTCATCGCTTTTGCTTGCGGAATGAATCTCTCCCTGGTTAGTTTTTAAATCAAAAATAACCAGGTCTTCTTCAAATTCTTTTGCTTGAGAGCATAATTTCCCCTTGCCGTCAACTGCCATACTGCTGCCGTCGAAGATAAGGCTATCATTTCCTCCCACTTGATTTACATATAAAACTGGAACTTGATATTTTTTTGCCAGGTTGGTAATTATCTCAAATCGGAGATTTTTTTTCCCCAAATAAAAAGGGGAGCCAGAAATATTGATCAGAATATCTATCCCTTTCCGGGCTAAGGTTTCCACCGGGTCAGTAGGATAAAGCCGTTCCGGAAAGAAATCCTTATCATTCCAAATATCCTCACAGATGGTGATTCCCAGGCGCTTGCCCCCGAAGTTAATAACCGGATTAGATCTTCCTGGTTGGAAATAACGGCTTTCATCAAATACATCGTAAGAAGGAAGGAGGGTTTTGAAGATCCGACCAATTAATTTTCCGTTGTTTATTACTGCTGCGCCATTATAAAACGGCTTTCCTTCTGTTTCTGGATTAACTTCTAAGTATCCTAAAATTATGCCGATATCTTCTGGTGCAGAGTGGGTGATTTGTTCTAATTTTTTCCGGTTAGCGGAGATAAAATCAGGCTTATCGATATAGTCAGTAGGAGGGTATCCGGGAATAGCTAATTCCGGAAATATTACCAGGTTACTACCTTTTTGCCGAGCTTGATTGATAAAAGATAAAATTTTTTGGGTATTACCTTCGAAATCACCGATGGTGGTATTTATCTGAGCTAACGCAATTTTCATTCTAATTTTTTGACTAAAGAATGGCGGTGCATAAAGGCATCCTCAATTAATTTTACTAATCCCAAAATAATAAGGAGAAAACCGAATACCGTAAAAGGCACATTCGATTGAGGGGTTATTATCAACAATAAAAAACCTATCCCGATTTTGATCAGAGCGGTCCAAAGCCGGAGCTCTTTTTTTTCATTTTCTAAATAGAAACACTTTTCACATTTTTTGTCTTGAATCTCAGTAAGTTGCCAATAAGGCTTAAATTCTTCCCCACACCGTTCACATTTAAGCATAGCATCTTACCTCGCAAAAATTTTTTTGCCTCATCTAAGAAATTATCAGGGTTAGGTAAAAAGATTGCGGAAAAAATCCATTTTCTCTTATTCTAAGCCCTCTTCCGGCTCTCAGTTTTTTTATTGTCATCCCGAACTCGTTTCAGGATCTCAGGGATGCAGAAACAAGACCGAAACAAGTTCGGTCCCGGGTTCAGCATGATACTTTACCTTATTTTGCTAATTTTTCAGCAACCTCGGTAACTTTTAGTGGAAATTATATTTTTTGGCGGAAGTGCATGGGAATCGAACCCACCAGAGACGCTGCTCGCGCCTCTCACTGGATTTGAAGTCCAGGAGGCCCACCAGGACCTGACCACTTCCGCGACAATTTTTTACGAACCTCAGACTCTGGTTTTAACTTTAATTAATTTAGCTATTTTTGTCAATAGGGAAAGAGTGGGGCGGTTACAACTGGTATTTCTGGGGCCAAGTTTTTAGGGGAAAGCTTCTTGCCAAAAATAATTATTCGGAAAAACCAGGAGCAATAAAGGTACTTGGGAAAGATATGCCGGATCTTCTTTTGACTATATTGCTTGGGAGAATTAAATTATACAGTTTTGTTGGGCAGGTATGGAAAATAGGGAGTTAATATAGCAATAAGATTGAAAATTTAGTATTATAAAAATAGTAAAATGATTATCAGAAGAAAATCAATGGAAACGAAAAAATTACGGGTGGCAATATTCAGTCGGCTTTACTCAAAAGATAATCTGCCCATTCCCCGGCAGAAAGAAAGACTTCGGGAAGAAGTCTGGAGTCGAGGCTATGAAATTGTAGCTGAATTCTGGGAGGAAGATCTTCCCCCCGACCTTCCTTTGGAAGAGCGGAGGGAATTGAAACGATTTATGACTGCAGTATGGAATAATGCCCTGAATATTGATGGTGTTTTTATCATTGATTTTGAGAACCTATCCTTGATTTCCCGAAAAGAATATTTAAACCTGATGATTTTTTTCGAGCAAAATGATATTATGGTTATCACCCGGGAGGGAATTTATTGTCCCGATGAATGGATGGCAGGGCTTTCTTTTTAAAGGTATAAACGAAGGGCTATTTTTAATTTGTCCTTGATTTAAGATCACTAAAAATGCCGCAGCTTACCATAATCAATGGAGAAGTGTTGATTCCCGAAAGGGGGATGGTCCGGGCGGGTCTAGCAATAGATGAGGGGAAAATTGTGGCTATTGCTAAGGAAAGTGTTTTACCGGAAGGTAGAGAAATTATTGATGCCTCGGGATTAGTAGTGATGCCGGGGATAATTGATCCCCATGTTCACTTAGGGTTTGGCCATGGTTTTGAAAAAGACTGTCGGACTGAAACCCGCTCCGCCTTGTTGGGTGGGGTTACTACTATCGGCTGTTTTATTGGAGGAACTTGTTTGCATTCTCAGACCTTTCCGGAGTTGGAAAGGATTTTCAATACTCAGGCCTTTACTGATGTTTTTCCCCATCTTTGCATTAATACCGAAGAACAAAGAGCGGAGATTCCAGTTTATGTAAACCAATTTGGTGTTACTTCTTTTAAATTTTTTATGTTTTGTATCCCGGGTTATATGCCTTCTCAGAGCAATGCTTTTATCCTTAATGGACTGCGCACTATAGCAAAATTTAGTTCTTATTGCTTAGCCTCAATTCATGCCGAGGAAGCCAGTATTTTAACGGAACAATGGAATAATTTTTTTCGTTCCGGTAAAAAAACTCTGATTGAATGGGCAGCGCATAATCCAGTGGAAGCAGAAGAATTAGGGGTGATTATCGCTGCTTCTCTGGCGGCGATGAGTCAATGCCGAGTGAATATTGTCCACCTGGCTACAGCAGCGGGACTGGCGAGGATAAGGGCGCTTAAAAGGATTAATCCCTTTATCACCGTAGAGACCATTACGCTCTACCTTACATTAAATTGTTTAAGTGAAGTTGCACCGGAAGAAGCCCGCTGGTCACCTGCCGTAAGAAGTAGTGAAGATCAGGAAGCTCTTTGGAGGGGGGTGGAAGAGGGAATAATTGATACTATTGGAACTGATCAGGATTGTGTAACCCGGGAGGGGCTGCAAAAGTTTATTCAGGATTATGGAGTTTCCGGAAGTTCGGCGGTCACCCCGCTTTTGCTTCCTTTGCTTTTAACTGAAGGGTACCATAACCGAGGGATCCCGCTGGAAAAATTAATCAGCAAAATTACGATTAATCCGGCCCAATTATGGGGTATTTATCCGCAAAAGGGGACTATTGCCGTAGGAAGCGATGCTGACTTAGTATTAGTAGATTTAAATCGGGAATTTGAAGTAGATTACCGGAAGCTTTTTTCGGTTGCGGATTGGTCGCTTTATCAAGGGAAAAGATTGAAGGGGTTTCCGGTAATGACAATTAAGGGAGGTGAAGTAGTAATGAAAGAAGGCAAGATTCTTCCGGAGTGGGGGAAGGGAAAAAGGATTAAAAGAGGGTAGATTCCAAATTAACTCAGGTAAGAGAGGAGGTGAGAAAATGGCATTAATCGATTTATCTTTTACAATTGAGGAAGGTATGCCGGTTTATCCCGGAGATGTGCCTACGATAATAAAAAGATTGGATGATCCTAAAATTTTAGCTGCGGGTTGGTTAGCTCATAATGTTACGATGAGCTGTCATTGTGGAACGCATATTGAAGCTCCGGCTCATTCGGTGCCGGAGGGGAAAATGCTAATTGATTATCCATTAGAAATTTTTTGTGGTAAGGCAATTACTATCCGGCGGGAGGATATTGGGCGCTATAAGGTGGAAGCTCCGATATTAAATGTATATTCGGGTTACGAGCAGTGGTGGGGAAAGGAGCAATACTTTTCTCCTCCTTATCTTACTCCTGAGCAGGCTGAGTGGATTGGAAAGTCGGGAATTAAGATTTTAGGAAACGATACTATTTCCGTAGGCGATATTCACATTCATCGTCTTATCCAGGAAAAAGATATTTTGATAGTGGAAAGTATGTGTAATTTACAAGCGATACTTTATCAGGAAGTGGAAGTTTATCTTTTTCCATTGAAATTAACCCGGGAAGCTTCTCCAGTTCGAGCCGTAGCCCAAGTTAAATAAAGTTATTAGTAAGCATGGAATTTTCAAACCAATTAGAGGACAAGTTAGCTTTTCTTCCAACGCGGCCCGGCGTTTATCTTATGAAAGATAAAACCGGTAATATTATTTATGTGGGAAAAGCGAGAAATCTTCGTTCACGAATTCGCTCTTATTTTCAGGCCCCAGCTGATCAGCCTATTAAAACTTGCGTGCTGGTCTCTAAGGTAAATGATTTTGATTACTTGGTTACCGATACGGAAAAAGAAGCGCTGATCTTAGAAAATAATTTAATCAAAAGGTATAAACCTCGCTACAATGTAAATCTGAAGGATGATAAGCAATTTCTGTATTTAAAACTTACAGTAAAAGAACAATTTCCCCGGTTGATTTTTGTTCGTCGGATAGAAAAGGATAATGCTCTTTATTTCGGCCCTTATGCCTCCGCAAGTGCAGTGCGGGAAACCCTTCAGATTATCCATAAACTTTTCCCGATCAGAAAATGTTCCCAGCGGATATTTAAAAACCGAGTTCGGCCTTGTATTAATTACCAACTTAAAAGATGCTTAGGACCTTGTTGTTATGAAGTTAACCAAGCGGAATACCAGCAATTAGTAAAAAGAATAACCCTTTTTCTTCGGGGGCAAGGGGAGGAGTTAATTGCCCAATTAACGGGAGAAATGGAGGAAGCTTCCCAGAATCTTAATTTTGAACGCGCAGCTTGGTTACGGGATATAATTCAGGCGATTCAAACTACCCTGGAAAAGCAAAAGATTGTTTCGACCCAAAATGTGGATCAGGATGTGATTGGCTATAACCAGAGTGAGCTTGAGAAGGTGATTTTTGTTCTTTTTATCCGACAAGGACGAATGATAGGGAGTCAATCCTTTTATTTTCGCAAAGTGGAACTGGAGGATTCGGAAATTGTATCCTCATTTATTTCCCAGTTTTATGCGGAAGGGAGGTTTATTCCAGATGAGGTAATCATTCCTTTGCCCATTGAAAGCCAGGGGCTTATGGAAGAATATTTGTCAGAAAAAAAGGGGAAGAAGGTTGTCCTGATTTTTCCGCAGCGGGGAAGG
>Ga0272448_1003994_pt1 | contig 17099 bp, 14 predicted proteins | sample YNPCB0191_FD_202220 | JGI IMG/M metagenome (GOLD analysis project Ga0272448, IMG submission 202220) | Hot spring sediment microbial communities from Yellowstone National Park, WY, United States - YNP-CB-019-1 | ecosystem: Environmental > Aquatic > Thermal springs > Hot (42-90C) > Sediment... | reverse complement strand
ATGCAGGCGCGGATGGCACGGAACACGGATTGCCGGCGGCGTTCTCCATACCTCCCGCAGGTTTGGGTAACCTGCGGGAGGTATTAGGCATGCCGATGCACCTGCTTCCAGGGTAAACGTGAACAGATACACAAAAGCTACCCGATTGGGATGTCTATCTTTACACCCGGCGGATTTTCCACAAACGCCTCGTGCCACTTCATGATCTCGAGGGCGTCGCCGAGTCCGCCGCGAGCGGGTGCCCGGTTTTCCAGCACACATTGGGCGAAATGGTCCACCTGCTGCACATAGCCTTGCAGGAACAGCGCCTTGTTGTAGAGTTGACCCAGCGAGAACTCAGGTTCCCAGTACAACGCAGCGCCTTCGTCCGCACTGTAGTAATCTGGCGTGCGTCCGTACTCCTCGGCCGGCCGCTTGCGGTAGTAGATGACCCGGATGTCGTTGTCAACGACGACATTGGCGCCGTTACCGATGATCTCGAGCCGCTCCAATGGCCCGCCGCCCTGCCCGGCGGTGAGATGCAGCACGCCGATCGCTCCGCTGCGAAAGCGCAGCGTCGCAGCGACGCCGCCGGTCACGTCGTGTTGCTCGTACGTCAGCGAGGCAAGCGGTCCCAGCAGGTAGTGCAATGCCGATGCCGGATGCACAATGTCACGAAAGCGGCGTGGGTCGTGTCGCTCGGCCAGCGTCGGCAGCGAAAGCGGATAGCGATAGTAGGACGACGTCGCTTCGCCGAATTCCGGCCGAGCGATGATCTGTTTGACCTTGTCATGGCTGGGCATGAAGCATTTTTTGAAACCTACCAGGACGACCTTGCCCGTCTGCTCGCTCACTGCCTGCATCTGACGAATCTCCGTCGTGCTGGAGGCCGGCGGTTTCTCAATCCAGACGTGACAGCCGGCCTGCATTGCCTCAATTGCCAGCAGCGGATAGCGCGGTCGGCCCTGCTCGTCGAAATTCACCGAGATGAACACGGCGTCGAGCTGTTCCTTCGCCAGCATCTCTCTGTGGTCGTCGTACCAACGTTCGGCTCCGAACAATCGGGCGTAGGCAGATGCTTTCTCCGGGTGATGATCGCAGACGGCGACGAGCTCCACCGGTGTATACTGGAAACAGGGATAGATATTGCGGAAGCTGTGACCGCCGGCGCCGATGAAGCCGGCGCGTATGCGCCGCCGATGTTCCCAATTGAACAGCATGAGCCATCTCCTTAATTGTGCTACTCGAGCTTTATCTCCCGTCCTTCATCTGCAGACCGGTAGGCAGCTTCGATGATGTGGGTGATGATGGCGGCATCTTCACCAGAAACCAGAGGCGGGCGGTCTTCTCTGACGGCAAGGATGAAGTCCTCAATAACCGACGATGGCTCCGCTTTGCTGGTTTCATCGCCGATAACCGGCAGTAGATCGGTCCACTCATTGCCGGGCAGCTCACACCGCCCGACGAAGAGACCGGGCCGTGCGCCTAGCAAACGTGCGATCGCTCCTCCCTTGGTGCCATAGACCTCATATTCGTGCCGTTGCTCATGCTCCGGAAGATGCAGAACGTAGCTACATTCCAGATTGACCTGACAGCCGTTAGCGAAGCGGATGGAGGCAGCTGCGAAGTCCTCAACTTCCTGCCCAACAAGCCGATTGCTACAGGTGGCATAGACCGAGGTCACAGGCGGTTTGCCCAGAACATACCAGATGGCATCAATCAGGTGCGATCCTCTGCCTATAAGGATACCACCTCCGGCCTGCGCCTTCACGACCCGCCAGCCGGTGTCTTCTCTGAACCAAAAATCGGTGTGGCGCGCCAGCCAACGCATGCTTACATAGTAGACCTCACCGAGCAGCCCGGCATCATAGGCCTTCTTCAGGCCGATAATCTGGGGTGCCAGGCGGAAGATGTAATGGCAGGCCAGCTTGAGGCGCTTCTGTTTGGCCAGAGCAACCATGATGTCGGCATCGGCAGCGCGAATAGCAAGCGGCTTCTCGCACAGAACGTGCTTGCCGGCCAAGAGGGCGTCGGTCACCATCCGTGGGTGTAAATGGTGCGGGGTGGCAATAGTAACACAATCAACGTCGGCCTGTGCGAGCATATTGCGGTAGTCGGTGAAGGTTTCCGGAATGCCGTATTGACGAGCAAACCCGGCCAACGCCTCCTCACGAATGTCGCATGCTGCCCGAATGGCGACGTTGGGAACAGTCGTGAGCAGTTCGGCGTGCCGCCGGCCAAAGCCTTGGATACCGATGATGCCTACCTTGAGCTGCTTCATGGCAGAGACTCCCTGCACCGGATGACACGTGCGCCATGTCTGCTCAGCCATTGGTGGTTTGCCGGAATCTCAGTGCATAATCGTACCATTGCCGCGCCTCCTGATGATTGGGTTGCATGGCTGATACCATGGATATGCGATCGTCGCGACGGTGGAAAGGCCCGACCGCACGCATTATATCACAAGTGGCTTGCCGACGCGAAAGAATAACTGTGTGTCTCTGCACCCCCCCGGTGGTGAACGGCGCGCTGCTGCGCAGATTGCCCGACAGTGAGGCTATAAGTTGACATAAGATTATGCTCTTGACAATATTGAAAGGATATGGTATACTATATTGTGAAGGCGAAGTAGGTTTGGTTCACGGGTTCGATATGTCCTATCGGTACCGCCAGGCCCCTGCTCTTTGGCCCGGCGGTTTTTGGTTGAAGGCCATCGAGTTCCCGAACCAACCTGTGGCTTCACCGATATTCTCCACACAGGAAGGGAGGGAACAAAGTGGCACTTACCGGTACCGTCAAGTGGTTCAACAACGCCAAAGGCTACGGCTTCATCGTCCAGGACAATGGTGAGAAGGATGTGTTCGTCCATCATTCCGCCGTGCTCATGGAGGGCTATCGCACCCTGGCCGAGGGAGAGCGCGTTGAGTATGAGATCGAGCAGACCCCCAAGGGTCCCGCCGCAGTCAACGTGCGCAAGATTGGCTGAGTGAACCATCAGGAACGGGAGTCACACAAAGAAGGCCCCAGTCGAGCGATCGGCTGGGGCTTTCTTTAATTCGTGCGGCTATCTCGATCACGGTCGCATGGCGATGAAAAAAGAGCCGACGGCAATCATCAGTGGCACCACGAGCACACCCAGGCGCACATAGGAGCGGGGCGAGATCTCCAACCCCTTGCGTCGCAAGATGACAATCCACAAGATCGTGGCCAGTGAGCCGACAGTCGTCAGGTTTGGCCCCAAATCGGCGCCAAACATCGTCGCATAGACCATCGTTTCGCGAATCAATGGGGCAGCCTGCATCCCACGCAGAGCCGAAATCATGACGAGCGTCATCGGCACATTGTTGATGAGGTTGGCCCCCAAGGCTGTGCCGCCGGCAGCAACAAGTGCTGCCTGCAGTGGGCTGGTCCCGGCCAGCGCCAACATTCCGTTGCCAAACATGGCCGTCAACCCGATCTTCTCCACTCCACGCACGACCAGGAACATGCCTGTGATGAAGACAAAGAGCGACCAGGAGATTTCTCGTCGCAGGGTCGGCCACTCCAGGCAATGATAGTATGCTGCTCCGCTGAGCAGTAGGCCGGCGCCGCTCAACGCCACGAGCGACAGAGGAATGTGCAACGCCGAGGCCACGATGTAGGCAATGCCGACAAGGCCAAGCACCATCAGTGTGAAGCGGAAAAAGCGCTCATTAGGCGGCCGCACAGGTTGTAGCTCGCCCATGTTGTAGCGTTGCCGCAGATCGTGGCGGAAGAGCCAGGCGAAAGCAGCCGTGTTGGCAAGAACACAGAACACGCTGGGCAGGAGCATATAGCGCAAAAACGTGGCGAGATCAGACCCGAAAGCGTCCAATATCAGGATATTGATCGGGTTGCTGACCGGCAACATAAATGACGCTGTATCGGCAATGAACGTGCAGGCAAACATGAACGGCAAAACGGCCAGATTCAATCGTGTGACCAGAGCAAAGACGATAGGCGTCAGGATGAGGGCGGTCGCGTCGTTGGACTGGAACGTCGTAATCAGTGTTCCAATGGCAAAGACGGCCAGATAGAGGCGCATGGCGCTGCCCCCGGCCCAGCGGCCAGCCCGGTAGGCCAGCCATTCGAAGACGCCGGCCCGATCGGCCAGGGCGGAGATCGTCATTAGGCCGAGAAAGAAACCATAAACGTTCCATTGCCGGCTGGTGACCAAAATCATGTCATTGAAGTCAATTGAGCGAAACAGTAGCATCAAAACTGCGCCGATGATGGCTGCCGCCGATTCCGTGATCCCGTACGGCCGGAGCATGATGAGCATCAATGTGGCGACGAAGATAGCAAGCGTAGCGATAGCTGTGAACATATAGTGTTGTCGTAGCTGTCACGTCACATTCCAGCCGCAGCGTCCGATCAAAGATGTCTCTGCTGCAGGCGTCGTGCTAACGGATGCTGCTGACGAATCCCTCCCCCAGTTTGCCGATAGTAAAAGCAGCAATAGCTGCCAGAGACCCTACAATCAACATTTCCAGGCCCGCCCGCCACCAGGGAATCGGATAGACCCGCGCCCGTAATGCTCCGGAAACGAACAGTGTCGCGGCCGTGAAAAGAATCGAGAGTGGCAGAGTCAGGCTGCCGAGACCAGGGATCAGGAACGGCAGCAGGGGCACCAGACCCGCTGCGGCAAAGGCGGCAAACGTAGCCACACCATGTGTAAGCGGACTGCCCTGCTGTTCTTCAATGATCCCCAATTCGTCGCGCATCATAAAGTCAATCCACTTGTCTTCGTCAGCCGTGATCACACGCATGGCCGCGTCCAGGTCATGGCCGTTGAATCCGCGCTCTTGCAGAATCTCCCTGGTCTCGGCGATCTCTACGTCGCGCAGGTGTTGGATCTCGAAGCGTTCTTTCTCCCGTTGCCCCTTGTTGTAGGCCTCCTCCGACTTGCGGCCCAGATAGTTGCCGATGCCCATGGACAGACCATCGCCAAACAGGTTGGCAAAGCCAAGAATGATGACAACAATAGGCGACAAGGATGCACCAGACGCTCCGGCAACAACGGCAAAGGTGGTAACGATGCCGTCGTTGGCGCCAAAGATCATGTCAGACAGATATAGGCCGCTGGTACGCTGGTGATAGATGTCTTCCAGTTGCTTTTTGTCGCGGTTCTCTCTCTTGGCGAGCAACTGCATTTTCTTGAGCTCGAGTTCAGGGCTTGGCATGATGACCTCCTTGCTGCGCATGAGAGTCGGGCCGGTTCGGCCACTGCCCCCATCCGCCCCCACCGGGCGTCGCAATGGTCAATTCATCGCCGGCGTGCACGCGCAACGTGACCTTGCCGGGTAATCGGCGCTCGACCGCACCGACCAGGGTATCCTTGCCGGCTGCGCCAGGCTCACCGCCGGCCAGTCCATACGGCTGCCGACGCCGCCGCTCCGCGAGCAGGGTCACGGTTGCCGGAGCGAGGAAATAGATACTGCGTATGAGTCCATCGCCGCCACGCCGTCTGCCACGCCCGCCCGATCCGCGGCGCAGCTCATAGCGCGTGATGCGGAACGGATAGTGGAACTCCAGCGCTTCGACCGGTGTATTCAACGTATTCGACATGTGGACATGCACGCCTGACAGTCCGTCGCCGTCTGGTCCGGCCCCCATGCCGCCGCCGATTGTCTCGTAATAGGCATAGCCGCTACCGTGGCGCGGGTCAATACCGCCGATGGTCAGGTTGTTCATCGTACCCTGGCTGGCCGCCGGGATACGATCGGGCAGTGCTGCATGCAGTGCCCCCAACAGGCAATCCACGATACGCTGCGATGTCTCGACATTACCGCCGGCTACAGCCCGTGGCGGGCGCGGATTGACAATCGTTCCTGGCGGAGCAATGATGCGAATGGGGGCATAACAGCCGTGATTGGGTGGCACATCCTCGCCCGCCAGACACTTGAAGACGTAATAGACCGCCGAGCAGGTGACGGCGTAGACCGCGTTCAGCCCGCCAGGCGTCTCATCGGCACTGCCGGTGAAATCCACCGTTGCCTGATCGCCCTCAATTGTCACGCTCACGGCGATGCGCACCGGTCTGTCGTCCTGGCCGTCGTCATCCAGATAATCCTCGTAGGAGTAGACGCCATCGGGAATGGCGCGGATCGTCTCTCGCATCATCCGCTCACTATAGGTGAGCAGGGCTTCGGCATGTTCCTGCGTGGCTGCCACGCCATAGCGGGTGGCAACCTCGGCCAGTCGGCGCTCGCCCAGGCGCTGGGCAGCAATCTGCGCCGACAGGTCGCCACGGCGCTCGTCCGGCGTGCGCACATTGTGGCAGATGAGCGACAAAACACCCTGGTTGATGCGCCCGCGCTCCACCAGCTTGAGCGGCGGAATAATCAACCCTTCTTGATATACCTCGGTGGCCAGCGGCATGGAGCCGGGGCTAATGCCCCCCACGTCGGCGTGGTGGGCGCGGCTGGCGACGAAGAAGCCGGGCTCGGCAGCGCATTGAGAGACCATGGTGATGTCGGGCAGGTGTGTACCACCCAGGTACGGGTCGTTGAGCACAACTATGTCACCCGGATGGAATGTGCACACGTCTCGTGCCGTAGCGACGGCCAGTGGCATGGCCCCCAAATGCACCGGGATATGGGCAGCCTGTGCCACCATGCGGCCATCCCTATCGAAGAGGGCGCAGGAAAAATCACGCCGCTCTTTGATGTTCGGTGAATAAGCTGTGCGTTGCAGGGCCGTACCCATCTCCTCGGCAATCGAGGAGAAAAGGTTCTTGAACACTTCGAGACTGATTGCGTCAACCATGTCAGTCGTCAGGCATCAGGTGGCAGTAGTCAGATGTGGCCGCCGGCCAGACGCAGGTGGTACCCGGCCAGGAAATCAGCGTGGTTCCTATCGGGAACGGAAGCTCTGCGCTTCGCGGGTTGCCCACCAAATGCTTACGGTCTAGGGTCGTACTCTCCATCGTTCTACCTCCTGTCAGTACTGTTCATCTGCTAATCGGTGTATCAGATCATCAGAAGGTGGTTGAGCTTATCCTCGCTCTATGACCAGATTGTGGTATCCATCCACCCGTGCCGTCCAGCCTGGCGGGATGACCGTCGTTGCATCCATTTGCACGATCACCGCCGGCCCCGTGATCCTGTTGCCGGGATGCAGACGGCTGCGCGCGTAGAACGGCGTCAGTGTTCGACGACCATCGGCGAAAACGACCTGGGAATGACGCACGATGGCGGCGCTGGCGTCCGTACCCTGTTCCCGTTCGGCGACGAAGACCGGCTTGTCTGTGCTGCCGATCGCCTTGACCCGCAGGTTGACGACCTCCACCGGCTCGCCGGGGCTGGCGTGGCCATAGCGCTGACGATGCAACTGATGGAACCGATTGGCCAGTCGCGCGATATCTAGCAGATGCACCAGTTGCTCTTCAGCGCTGCCAGGTGAGGGGATGACCCGTCTGGCCGCAACCCGCCCCACGGGCACCGCGATCTCAAACGACTGACCAACATAACGCATATCCATACTCAGCTCAAGACTGATGCGAGCAGCTGGAACAGTCTGTCCGGCCATGGCGGCAATGCCATTCTTCAGGATGGGCATGAACCGCTCGGCCAGTGCCGCGGGCGTCAGCCCGGCCAGTGGCAGCATGACGGTGCGCGAGAAATCCTCGGTCAGGTCGGTAACGAGCAAGCCAAGGGCACAAAGGATACCCGGATGGCGGGGCACGAGCACCGTACGTATGTCCAGCGCCTCGGCCAACTCGCAGGCGTGCAGCGGCCCCGCCCCGCCAAAGGCCACCATGGTGAACTGGCGTGGATCGAAGCCCCGCTCCACCGAGATGGTGCGGATGGCGCGCTCCATGGTGGCATTGGCCACACGGACGACGCCTAACGCTGCCGTTATGCCGTCACATTGCATGGACGTCCCAAGCTTCCCCAATGCCTGCCGGCCGGCTTCCACGTCCAGGCTCATCCGTCCACCCAGGAAATCGGCAGCGGACAGCCGCCCCAACACCAGGTTGGCGTCGGTGACGGTGGGTACCGTTCCACCGCGACCATAGCATACCGGCCCCGGCTCGGCGCCGGCGCTCTGCGGCCCCACACGCAGCGCCCCGCCGGTGTCCAGGCGGGCCAGTGAGCCACCACCTGCACCCACGGTATGAATATCAATCATGGGCAGACGCAGTGGCAGCCCGGCTACACTCTGTTCCGACGTTTCTTGGATGCGTCCGGGCAAAAGCGAAACATCGGTGGACGTGCCCCCCATGTCGAATGTGATAATCTGAGAGAAACCGGAGAGGCAGGCGACGTGATAGGCTGCGCGTACGCCTGCAGCCGGCCCGGAGAGCACCAGACGCGCCGGATGTAGGCGCGCCGCCTCGATGCCCATCACTCCCCCCGACGACTGCATCATGAACAGATCGCCGATGCCCTGCCCGGCAAGGGCGTCACCCAGGTGTGCCAGGTAGCGCGCCATGAGCGGGGCGACATAGGCATTGATGACCGTTGTACTTGTGCGCTCGTACTCGCGGTACTCAGGCAGGATGTCCGACGATAGGGAAACATGGAGAGTGCGATGACTCTCATCGTCGCGCCTATACCTCTCTATGACGTTCCCGATCACGCGCTCATGCTCTGGCCGCAGAAACGAGAAGAGCAGGCAGACGGCAATGGCCTCCACCCCTTGGGCCAGCATATCCGTGATCATTGCATCCAGCTCGGCGGGGGCCAGGGAGCGCAGAATATTACCCTGGGCATCGATGCGCTCGTCCACCTCATAGCGCAACCGTGCGGGAACGAGTGGCGGCAAACGGCGACCAACAAGGGCATAGAGCTGAGGCCGGTTCTGGCGACCGATCTCCAGGACATCGCGGAAACCCTTCGTGGTGATCAGGGCAGTGACAGCCCCCTTGCGTTCCAGCAGGGCATTGGTGGCAACCGTGGATCCATGGAAAATACGTGCACCCCGGCCAATGCCCAAATCGCGCAGGCCGGTCAGAAAGGCCAGTGCCTGGTCTTGGGCCGTCGTTGGCAGTTTGTATGTTACAATCTGCCCATCTTTGAGCAAGGCAAAATCGGTAAAGGTTCCCCCGATGTCAACACCCAGGAGCAAACGCGGAGAGGAGATGTCTCTTTCGTTCATTGGGCGGGCACGCCTGTGTCGCGCTGGCCGGCCAGGGTGGCCTTGATGATCAGGCGACGAGTGTATTCAGCCTTGAGGAAATCCCAGTCTGTGCACGTAATCAGGGTCAGTGATGGCTCTGCCGTCGGTGCCAGGACGCTCACGTCGGTCGGCAGGACGACGTGGGAGCTATCAACGCGGTAGATGTAGCGCATGGTGTCTTGTTGGACGATGATGTCATCGCCCGGTTGCAGCTTCTCCAGCCAGCGGAACGTGCCGTCGCCGCGGCCCTTCAGCGATACATGGCCGGAAATGGCCGCGTTTCCCGGCCGGCCGGGGAAGCCCGTTCCGGCCAACAGCGCCGCCTCGTAGAGAATCCGGGACATGTCCCACTGGCCATTGACCAGAGGAACGATCACAATGGGCGCACTGACCTTGAGCTTGGGGATAGTCAGCGTACCTGGATTGGCGGGCGGCGCAGGCGGAGGCGTCTTTGTCGGCGACGGGCGCGGCGTGAGCGTGGGCGGCAACATAACCGTCGCGCTGCCGGTTACTGTCGGTTGTGCTGTGGCGGTCGGCGTTGGACTTGGCTCCGTTGGTGACTCGGCAGCCTCAGCCGCCGTGGGAGCTGGTAGAAACTGGTTACTCAACGCCTCTTGCCCGCGTTCCCAACGCAATTGTGCATAATATGCGCCGAGCTGTAGCGCTCCGGCGACAAGCAGAAGCGCTACCCCGCAGATGAGCAGCGTCGTACTTATCAATTCGGCCGCCCGTACTCTGCGCAGCGGGCGGCCCTGTTTGTCTTGCATGAAGATTCCCCGACTAATATGTGTAGAATCCCCGCCCGGATTTGCGCCCAAGCAGCCCGGCGGCAACCATGCGTCGCAGCAACGGGGGTGCAGCGTAGCGCGCATCCTTGTACTCACCGTACATGGCATCGGCGATGAAGAGCGTCGTATCCAGCCCGATGAGGTCAATCAAGCGGAAGGGCCCCATGGGGTGATTGAGCCCCAGCTTGATCGCCGTGTCAATGTCTTCTTTTGTGCCAACACCTTGCTCCAATGCCCGCACGGCGTCGAGCAGGTACGGAATTAGCAGGAGATTGACGATGAAGCCCGGGTTGTCCCTGGCTACGACGATCGTCTTGCCCAGACTGGCGCCAAAGGCCCGCGCCGCGTTGAACGTCTCGTCGGACACCAGCATGGTGCGCACCATCTCCAGCAACGGCATGATCGGCACCGGATTCATGAAATGCATGCCCAGCACCTTGTCGGGGCGTTTGGTGGCAGCGGCCATCTCGGTGATGCTCAACGACGATGTGTTCGATGACAGAATGGCGTGTGGCGGGCAGATGGCATCCAAGGCAGCGAAGACCTTCTTCTTCTCCGCCATATCCTCGACAATGGCCTCGATAACGAAGTCACAAATCGTGAACTCGTCGAGATTTAGCGTGCCCTTGATACGCCCCAGCATTTCATCGGCCTCAGACTGGCTACATCTCCCCGCCACGACGCCTTTGGCCAGCGATTTCTTGATGTGTTCCAGCCCCCGGGCCAGATGCTCAGGACCGGCTTCATGCACCAGCACCGTGTAGCCGGCGCGTGCAACCACTTCGGCGATACCCGACCCCATCACCCCGCAGCCAACGACACCGACTGTTTTGATCTCCATTGATCATCCCTCCTTACGATAGGCGACACACGCGGCAGAGGCGTCAATGCCCTCAGGCGGCTGCAATTCCCGTGTGTCAGTGCTTATGCTCCTGCCAACCCCAAATCGCCGGCGATTCGCTGCATGGCGGCAATGACATTAGCAATATGCTCTTCGACAGGCAGCCCCAACAGCTCGGCCCCGGCAATGATATCCTCGCGCCGCACGTTACGGGCGAAGGCCTTGTCCTTCATCTTCTTCTTCACTGACTGTGCCTCCAGGCCCATGATGCTCTTGTTGGGGCGCACAAGGGCCGCAGCAGTGACAAACCCGGTCAACTCGTCCACTGCCCACAACGTCTTGTCCATCAAGCTTTTGCGCGGATAGCCCTGGCCGAGGCCATGAGACATGATGGCATAGATGACGTCGTCGGGATAGCCGTGCTCGCGCAGGATCGGCTCGCCTTTATACGGATGCTCGTCCAGTGTGGGATGGATTTCGTAGTCGAAATCATGCAGGATACCCACCACCTCCCACTTGTCGGCATCTTCGCCGTACTTCTCGGCGTAGTAGCGCATGGCTGCGGCCACTGCCAGACCGTGCTTGACCAGGTTTTCATTCTTCGTGTACTCGCGGAGCAATGTCAATGCCTTTTGCCTGTCGTGTGCAATATCCACGTCTCCCTCCAAAGATGAGTGTCGAGTGGCACTCGTTAGCTTATTGCTCAATGCTTCCCCACAGGTCGTACTCTGTTGCCTGGGTGACGCGTACAGTGACCATGTCGCCGATGGTAGCCTGGCCGCGGGCGAAAACAAGGCCGTCAATCTCCGGTGCCTGGCGATAAGAGCGACCAACGAAGAGTGGCTGGCGGTGAGTTACCTTCTTACCGTTGGATTGTTCCTCAGCCCGCCCTTCGATAAGAACGGTCAGGGGCTTACCCACCCACTGCTTGTTGTTTTCCAGTGAGATGCGTTGCTGATGGAGCATTGCCCGCCGGTAGCGGTCTCGCTTAATACGATCAGGGACCTGGTTGGGCATCTGGGCAGCCGGTGTACCGTCCTCCGCCGAGTAGGTGAAGACGCCGACATTATCGAAGCGCACCTCGCTCATAAAATCGAGCAGGGTCTGGAACTCGGCTTCCGTTTCGCCGGGATAGCCGACAATGAACGTCGTGCGCAAGGTCAGGCCGGGTAGTGCTGCCCGTAACTCGGCGAGCATGCGCAATGTGTGCTCCACATCGTGGGGACGGCGCATGCGCCGCAGGACATCGGGATGGGCATGCTGCAGCGGCATGTCCAGGTAGCGCACAACCTGGGGCAAAGCGGCCCATGTCTCGATCAGCCGCGGCGTGACCGTTGTCGGGTACGCGTACATGAAGCGTATCCACGGCACCTCTGGCACAGCCGTGGCGAGTTGGGGCAAGAGATGAGCCAACCCATCGCGGTCGCCACGGTCATGGTCATAGGCCGACGACTCTTGCGCCACCAGCACGATCTCGCGCACGCCTTCGCCGGCCAGCCGACGGGCATCGGCCAGGATGTCTTCAACTGACCGGCTATAGAAGGGGCCTTTGATCAGCGGGATGGCGCAAAAGGCACAAGGCCGGTCGCAACCATCGGCGATTTTCAGATAGGCGCTGGTGCGCTGTTGGCGTGGCCGTCTTTCGACCGCCGGGCGGCCATTGTGGTTGAATTGCCGTTTCTCTGCCACACGCTCGACCACGCCGACAATCTCGTGCCATTGGCGCGTGCCAAGCACGGCATCCAGCCCTGGGATCTGCTCGACAAGTTCGTTTTCGTAACGCTGCACCAGGCAGCCGGCGGCGATGAGCGACTGGGTGGGGCGTTTGCGCCGCAAGATGTTGTGGATCTCACCCAGAGATTCCTTCTTGGCGGCATCAATGAAGCCGCAGGTATTGACGATGATAATATCTGCCTGCTGCTCGGCAGCTTCCTGGTAGCCTGCCTGCTCGAGCAGCCGGGTCATATTCTCTGAATCCACCACGTTCTTTGGACAGCCCATGGTGGTGATATGAAAGCGAATGGACACGCAGTACCTTTCCGGGGGGCGGGGAGTGGGGGATCAGAGCCCAGGCGTTGGCGCCGTGGGATTACTCCTCTCAAATGCCAATGCCCATTCCCTACGTCCCTACGACCAAAGTTAGTAAACGTTGCAGTTCCCGCGCGTTCTGCACGGCATAGCCGCCAACGTCGTTGTTGAAGTAGGCGTAGACATGGCGGCCTTCGCCAACGTAGTAGGCGAGCCGTGCTGCCCACAGGGCCAGTTCCTGGTTGCTATAGCTATCGCCATAGAGCACTTGATTGCCATGAAAGCGCACGTACACGGTTGTGCTTGTCGCCCGCACCACCGCATCCTGGCCCGGCATGTCGGCGATGCAGAACCCTGCCTGATAGCGCTCTAGCAAGGCGAAGACATCGTCGTTCAGCCAGCGCGGGTCACGGAATTCGAAGACATGCGCCAGGTCCTTGGGTAGAATACAAAGAAATGCCTCTAGCCGCTGCAAGTCAGGTTGAAAGCGCGGCGGCAACTGGTAAAGGATCGGCCCCAGATGCTCGCCGAGCAGTCGCGCTCGCTCCAGAAAGCGCTGCACCGGCTCCGCCGGGTCACGCAGCCGCTTTGTGTGCGTGATGTACTGATTCGCCTTTAGCGCGTACGTGAAACCGGGCGGTGCCTGCCGGGCCCAGCCCTCGAACGTTTTGGCGGCAGGAAGGCGATAGAACGTGTTGTTGATCTCGACTGTGGAGAACTGGCTGGCATAGTGGGCGAACCAGGCCGACGCAGGCAGGTTCTCGGGATAGAAGACAGCGCGCCAATGCTGGTAGCTCCAGCCCGATGTGCCCACGCGCCACGTACCCTGCGCCATTGCTCACGTCCTCCGGCACTATTATAACGCACGTGGTCAGAAGGGTCAATGTTGCCGTCTTCTGCTGATTGGACACGTTCTGCGGGGCGACGAAAGTCGCGCCTACGATGGAGCAATGCCGACCTTTGTTGGCGGCTTCGCGTCGTCGCAGAGGCGGTTTCTTTGTGCCGGACAAGCGCAGTTGGAAACTGCACCTGCGACCACGCCAGGTCGGCCTATGCCGACGGTAACCTGCGGGAGGGTCACAAACCCTCCCGCAGGTTTGATTCTGGCGTGTATCTGCTGCTCTACGGCATTGGCGTTTTGATGATCGAGTACTTTGTGCACCGTCTTCGCCGTCTCTATGAACAGAACACTCCACTCACGGGGCCGCAGTGAGATGTGTCCAATCACCAGCGAAAGGCAGGTAACCGTTCACGGTTAGGGTAAGGGAAGTTGGAAAGCGGAGTAAGCTGGCCACGGATGCAGGCGCGGATGGCACGGAACACGGATTGCCGGCGGCGGTCTCCATACCCTCCCGCAGGTTTGGGTAACCTGCGGGAGGGTATAGGCATGCCGATGCACCTGCTTCCAGGGTAAATGTGAACAGTTACAAAGGCAGGTAACCGTTACAACTGATTGTACACACCAGGAGAACATGCTATGATGTGGCTATGATTGAAGGAAGAAACCCTAAAGGTTCGGAGGAGGATGCAAAATGGCGAAGGGATTTGGGGTCATTGGCACGGGGCTGTGGGGCGAGTATCACGCACTGGTCTACTCGACGCATCCAGGGGCTGAGCTGGTTGCCGTCTGCGATGTCAACGCCGAGCGTGCGGCGCAGGTCGCCCACAGGTATGGGGCGCGCCGCTGGTACACAAGATACACCGACCTTCTCGCTGATCCTGAGGTTGACGCGCTAACCGTCGCAACACCCGATCACCTGCACTGCGAGATCGGCGTGGCAGCGGCCAAAGCCGGCAAGCATATCCTGATGGAGAAGCCCCTGGCCCTGACCGTTGCCGATTGCCAGGCCATCATCAATGCAGCCGCCGCGGCAGGCGTTAAGCTGATGGTAGATTTCCATAACCGCTGGAGTCCACCCTTTAACATGCTCAAGCAGAGCATCGAGGCCGGTGAGTTGGGTGAGCCACTCTTGATCAATGCGCGTCTGAACAACACGATCTACGTACCCACCGAGATGCTGCACTGGGCCGGTCAGTCGGCGACCATTTGGTTCACCGGTAGCCATCTGATTGACATTGTTACCTGGCTCATCGGCAGCACCGTGACGCGGGTCTACAGCGTCTCCCGTTCACATGTTCTGGCGGCACGGGGCATTCCCACGCCCGACTTTTTCGAGACAACCCTCGAGTTTGCCAGCGGTGCCGTGGCTTTCGTCGAGAACTGCTGGATTTTGCCCAACAGCGAGCCAAACATCGTTGACTTCAAGCTTCGTTGCATCGGCAGCAAAAGCTCGGCCAGCGTGGATACAACCCACAATCGCACGCTGGAGCAATACGGCGAGCAGGCGAGGTATCGCGACGTGCTGGGCATGGTCAATGTCTTCGGCCGGCAGCAAGGCTTTGCCCTGGAGAGCATTCACTACTTTGCCGACTGTGTCATCAACAATCGGCGGCCGTCACCCGACGGTGCAGACGGCCTGCGCAACACGGCAACGATCTGTGCTGCGCTGACATCGGCAGAGACCGGGCAACCACAAACCGTACTTGTGCCCAACATCAGTTGATGGTGATTGACACACCATGCAAGATGAGGCTGTTGCCTGATACACTGAGCAGGAAATTGTGACCTGCCGCATCAACCGTCTGATTGAACGAGCAGCGGGCAAGCGCAGTCTGCGAGACAAAGGTTTGACTGCCTCTTCTGGCAAAGGTCGCTTGGTGCATCGTGCCTCCGGCATCCCGACACGAGAAGGTAATGTCGCCTGAACCGCTATCGAGGAAGTCAACCCGCACAAGATAGTCGCCGTTCACCGTTTTCTGATGCCAGGCATCGTCCACATAGAAGCCGACGCTGCCGCTGAGGCGCCGTAACATGCGATACCAGATATGCTGGCGCTGCGCGGTCGTCAGCATTGTCCATGGGTTGACGAACGGTAACGGTGTATTTGTCCATATGCCGGCCTCGATGTTATCCGGCCAGCCTTGATATTGCGACCAATCTCCTTCATCGTTGGCATCATCGGGGCAGTCAATATAGTCGGGATAGCCGTAGCACGTCCAGTAAGCCCGCCACCAGATCTCGGGCGTATCAGCGGGCGTGCGTCCGATGTACGGCAAGAAGGAACGTAGCAGCGTTTTGTCGGTATCCCAACTGCCGCCCACGAAGCTAAAAATGTCTGGGTAGGTGGCTGCCACGAGCGATAGCATTTGATAGATATATGCCGGATCTGCCACGCCATAGGCATTTTCCCACGCCACAGGCTTACCGGCCCGCATGAAGCGAAAGGCCCAGTCGAGCACGCCAATGTCGCCGGGGCGGTGGAAGTTGGCGCTATCTGGAACGGCCCGGGCCTGGAAGATGCCCATTCCGGGCACGTTGATGAAGGTGTTTGGGTCGCAGTCCGATGTGCAGGTCATGTAGGTCTTCAGCGTCGGTGCGGCATTGCGCCACACGATGGCCAGATCACGGATAACCCGCCCGCTGTTCAGAGAAGGATATTGCTGAAGAGCAGATTGGCGCAGATTCTGGCAGCCGGCATAGCTGAATTGCAGCCAGTTGCCATACTCGCCATCCATGCCGTTCATGCCCAGCATGAACACAAGCCCGCTACCCTCATAGTGGCTGGCTACATCGGCCAGCATCCTTTTCACCGAGCCCTGCCATAAGGGGTGATCGTATTTCGGAACCACCCAGATCGAGTAATCCCAGTTGCTCCCCTGGGAGTGCGCTCTAACCAGATCTGTGTAGACGCACTCTGTCCGCACCCAGTAGCTGCCGTCGTCGGTGCTGACCACCGTACCGTTGCTGAGCACGGTTGGCCCACCCCAGGCAACCCCTCCACGCATGCGATCTTTCAGCCAACGCGGCGTGTAGTCATCAAAGATGAATCCGCCGTCAATGCCGCGAACCGGTGGCTGGAGGGCTGGCAGATTGGTCAGGGCATTGAAAAGGCGAATCACGACCGCCTTAGGCACAAGCCGACCGTCTGCTGCCTCCATCTGCATGGTTTGGGCGGCGCGCACATAATTATCTATCACGCTCCAGTTGTACTGGCCGTCTGCCGGGTTAATGTCTGCCCACGATACCCAAAAGATCGCCCCCATGGGAATGACGTCGCGATTGGGGAAGGCTTCATGCATCTTCATCCAATCCATGCCTCCCGCTGTGCGAAAAGCATGGTCGCTTTCGTAATTCCCGCGGTCATCCGTGCCGTTGGGGCAAAGCCACATGTGCCGACCGTCGGGCAGAGTACCGTAGACCAGGGGATACTTGCACGGCCAATCGTATTGATTGTAGAAGCCGGCTCCTGAAAGGGGTGGTA
>Ga0272448_1003993_pt1 | contig 17102 bp, 17 predicted proteins | sample YNPCB0191_FD_202220 | JGI IMG/M metagenome (GOLD analysis project Ga0272448, IMG submission 202220) | Hot spring sediment microbial communities from Yellowstone National Park, WY, United States - YNP-CB-019-1 | ecosystem: Environmental > Aquatic > Thermal springs > Hot (42-90C) > Sediment... | reverse complement strand
CTCGCTTGGGCCTCAACAAGCTTTTGAATAGCATGCTCTAAACTATCATGTCTCTCGGTAAGCTTCTGGACGATGTGTTCTAAGCGATTATCCCTCTCAACAAGCTTCTGAACAGCACGTTCTAAACTATCATTCCTCTCAGTAAGCTTCTGGATGGCCTCGGTAAGTCTAGCCTGTCCCTCTTCGAGTCTAGCTTGTCCGCTCCTAAGATCCTCAATGCCGAGTAAACCCACCACGGCGTAGCGGAACTCCTCATCCTCCTTCAGCAGTGTGAGTATCTTACGCTTGAAGTCGGCTGTGGTCCTAGCCATTACTACTAGTTAATTCCAGTTGGAATGTGGCTTATTAAGTTTACGGATGAGACCGTCAACTTTAGACATTCAACTACATTCGTGGCTTTTAGCAAAACTAGGTTCTCTAGAGAACTTCAGTTTTAATCCAAAAAACAAAATTAGTTACGATTTTCTTTTTAAGTTGTCTTAAATTTTTTCTATTTAAGAAATAATAAATAAAGTTATCGTGCTTATTGTTACTAACTTAACATTGTTTAACTTAGAAATAAGCCTTAAGTTGACAATCTCGAATAAAACTTTATATTTTCCGTACTTCTTCATTACAGAATGTAGTTTATGTTGGAAGACTTAGTGGCATTAAAAAAACACTTTTCGCATAATGAACTTCTAACCATTAGAACAAATGAGAATAGAAACTGGAAAAAATTAAGCTTTGATGAAAAGGTAATGTATAAGGTAGCATTAGCTCTAGCAAAACTTAAAGGAAAGATAGCAAACCTTACTCTAGTTCAGAAGATAAAAAGAAGTATCTGGAGCTTAAGAGGTGTCATGTGGTGAGGCAAGAGTATTTAGAAGAGCTTTGTAAAAAACTTATAAAATATGATCAAGACATAATTGAGATTGTTCAGTTTGGCTCATCCGTTTATGCTCCAAAATACTCTAGGGATATAGACCTCCTCGTGATAACTAAGAAAGCTAAGGAGTATAATGGATATCTTGATATTGCAAATCCTAAGGATGCACCTGTTGATATTGATATCCTAGTGTTAACACTAACGACAAACCCAGAAAAGAGCTGCTAAGAGGAGTCTTAGGTGCTTTTAAGATACTATATGGAAGTGGTGAATACTTGCTTAAATGTGCTAAAGACCTAGGCATCCAACATTCGAGGAGGCTAAATCTTCATTAAGAGTGGCAGCCTCGCTTTTGAAGCTTGCACTGGAAACGGTTAATCCTCTCGATAAAGATAGGCTTTGTAGAGAAGCGTTTGATGTTCTCTTCTATGCAGCTAGAATAGCATCGACGGTTTACCTCTCAACAGAAATAGGCAGGTGGGACTTTATTAAAAGAGAGCTGCCAGAGCCATATGGAACAAGCTTCAACGAGTTCATCAACACGCTTCACATAAAATACTTTTACAATGAAAACTATCCTAAAGATAGAGTTGAAGAAGAGTTTAATGAGTGGTTTAGAAAAGTAGAGGCATATGTTGACGATTTAGAGTCAAAGGTTAAGAGGAAGTAAACTTCAAAAAAGTTAAGCAATATAGCGAAGAATTAAAAGCACTACTCTTTGCCATATTATTTCGAATTACAGATATTTTCCGGTTTTGGCCCCTCTGGCGCAAATATTATGTTCCAGGAATCTATTTCTGGTCTGCCTATGAACGTACGCTATCCCTTCTAAGTTTTCAGCAACTTCAAATACAGCGTCACTTAGAACCTTAACTCCTTAAGCACGCGCTACTAGACTTTACCTAGTGATGAAACAAAATGTTTAAACTTGTTCATAAACTTTTTCACATCTTCAATGTCTTCCTTAACTATTTCTGGTGAAGCCAGTTTTCGTAGAAGTTTCAGCGCGCTAGACAGTACGATCAAGAATTCTTACTCTTACTTTTTGGTGAGAGCATCTTATAATCTTTAAAGCTATTTGGACCCGATAACTTAAAGCATGAATATCAACATGCAATGTTGATTTACGTTACTTATCATTATGTAAATCTATCTAAACAGAGACTATTACAAACATGCTTCTTAGAATCCCTCGACCTTTCCTAACGTATTTTTATTACGAGAACCTCCTCGAATCTCTGGCTAAGATATTCATTAAAAGATCCTCGCTGTAATCCAACCTTCATAAAATGATTGAAGTTAAAAGTGGGGGTTTATGCTGGTAGCTCATCCAAGCTCATTGTCTGTATCATCGTACTTGCTACACTTCTTAGCTTAACATCTTCCGTAACTAGAGTAAGCTTCTCCCTACGCGCTAATGCAAGATACGATGCATCGTAAACAGTTAAACCGGTTTCAACAGATATCTTAAATACTTCACTTTCTAAACCACTTAGGTCAAGTACCTTTAGATAACTTAATAGTTGAATGAACACGCCCAATAGGCTCTCGGCCTCTTTTATACTTATTTTTCTTAAAACATACGTCTCTTTCCACAAGGCGTTTAACACTTCATATACTGTTAATTCCTGGATGTAATTCCCAGCTAAGACACCTATCCTCTTAAGCTTCAAAGCGTAAACTAGGGAGGAAGAGTCAAACAAGTACGGCAAGAATATTCACCTGCTATCCCTATCCTCTCTTATCAGCCTTACAATTTCATTCATATCGATTTTTTTGAGGACACTATCCAGCTCATTCAGCTTCTTCCCTAAATGCTCTAGCTCCCGCCTCTTCACTTCTTCCTCAAGAGTCTTCCTTAAAAACTCAGAGATGTTCACCCCTAATCTCCGAGCTTTCTCTACAACTTCTTTCTTAACTTTTGTAGAAACCGTTACATAACTACCCATGATGACCACCATTAATTACTACTAAATAGGTAGTAATAAACTTTTCCTTCTAGCGCAACATAAAAGCGTAGCAGTCACCTAGAAAGTAAATTCGAGTAAATATGGAATTTTTAAGATTTTATTTTCTTTTTATAAAAACTTCTTCTTTTTCTTCTCCGATGCTCTTATACGCTAAAAAGGTCAAAGGGACTAACAAGGAGTCAACCGTTGATAAAGCGCCTATTACCTCCAGAAGATTATAAGTAACCTAGGTTCTCTTGTTGAAGCTTGGCAAAGCAGGTTAGCAGTCCTCAAAAGATTTAAACAATCTACTAAAGGCTCTGTTAACTTAAGCTTCATACTATCATCCCTCTAAGCTTTTGAACTATTTTAATTACTTCCTCTTGGTTAAACAAGTGAAATAAGTTGAGCCATCTCCAAACGTGATCTAGTCTACAAGCTTTCTTACTACAAGGAAAATAATCATCGAAGTTTTCAGTTCTATCCTTTCTTTAATGTATTTCTCTTTATATTACTTCGAAGAACTAATTCCCAAAATTCATAAGTCCGACAAACAAGATTTAAACTTCTACAAGCTTCTTTGTAGAAAAGAGTGTTAGCATTTGAAGCTTTTCTATAACTTAGTTATCAAGTAAAGAGCGTAGAGAACTAAGAAAAGTTAGTTCTCTGCCTCTTGAAGTTTAGTTCAATGAACATAAGAAAAGGTAATCCTTGGCCTAAAAAAACCTTAAGTTAACAGAGCATCTACTAAAAATGGATAACTGAAATGGCAAGGGTTGCTACTAAAGTTCCAAGCTTTTCAAAGGTTTTACTTTCAGAGATAAGAAATATAGTAAAAGAAAAGATTTCAAATGAAGTAAAGTGTTGAATGCAAAAATAAGTGCTTTTGACTCAAAGTTGGAAGAAAGATCAAAAATTTTGGAAAGCGAAACCTCTTCTTTAAGGAATGAAATACTCTCGTTGAGAAATGAGATGAATGCAAGGTTTGATTCTATTGAGAAAAGACTTTCGCTGATTGAAAGGTTAGCACAAGAGAGTAGGTTAGAAGGGTTAGAAAAACAGGCTAAGATAGAAAGCAGTTCGTAACTTTAAAATTATTTACTTTGAGCTTGTACTTAGAAAGTAAAGTGTAACTCCTTTGAGAATGTTTAATTTAAGGCTAGAGATCTATCATAAGAATTCACTTTATCTGAATTAAGCTTTCTAATAGACGAATAATTTTAGCTAAAACTAGAAGAATAACATCACCAATACTTTTCTTAAAGCCTAAGTAGCAGTACCTTTTCTTTCTTTTGCCCTTTGTTTTTGAATAATGAATGTTATTTCCAACTTACGTTCTTCTACGTAACTATATGGTGAACAACATTTTGGACAAAGCTTTTATTTTTCCACGCTCATTTTTTGAGCTACAATATTGTGGCTCAATATTTAGGTCTTTATGTAAGGAGAGTCTAAAGAAGAAAAATTAGAAAAAAGGATTAGTAAATGGAGGGTACACTAGAGCTATAAGTAAAAAAATAAAATAAGAAGTATACGTGAGTATAAGTATAATAGGGTAATATTATGATGCGCCTTATACTTACTATACCTCATGGAGAAAGAAGCCATTCATTTAGCTCTTAAAGACTATGAAGAGAAGAAAAAAGAAGCTGAAAATTACCTAGAAACGTTGCTTGAATTAACCCTAGTATACCTTATACCATAACCTTAAAGTTCTTTAAACAATTTGTAGCTAACTATAAATTGTTCTTGGGTTACTAAGCCTAAAAGAGCACGTTCCAAGCTTACATAAGCACCCTCTAGCGTGTTAAGCGTGAAGTAGTATCCGTATACTTAGTATACCGTATACCCCCGTATACACTGATACCTTAGTATACTCCATATTATATTTCTTTACTTATATATCTATTTTTTATTTTTAATTATTTTTGTTTTATTTTTAAATGTTAATTGATAACCTTTTTCTTCCGCAAAGTCTACTCCTATAAGTTAAAAATTATCCTCTAGAAAGCTTAAAAACCATTTTTAGGCATATTTAAAAAAGTCGAAGTCAGCAATACCTTAATTTTTAGCTTATTTCGTAAAAATCTTAACAGTTAACTTTCTATAGTTTCAAGTAAGGCCTTCAAGCTATACCTTATGAACTTCTTCCTACTTTTCTCTGGATTTTGTTCAACTAACTTATGAAGGTAGTAATCGAGAAGGATATAGTAAAATTTCTTGTTCTTTTCTTTCCCTATCTTTGGATGGAAGTATGCATCTATCAATTTATTGGCTAAACTTTCAAATTTTCTATTCCTTGGTATCAGTTGCTTACAACGTTAGAGCTTTATAAATTACATATCTTCTGAATAGGCTAAGGAATTGACAACGTGAAGAAAGAATGTCTCGCTTTATAGATGCATAAAAATACAAGAAGTACAAAACTTATGAATGAAATGAACAAACCCAAAGTATAGTAAGCTTGCAGTGTATAATAAATTCTTACATGTACAATTCCCGTTTTAACTATTGTAAAGCCGTTAACTATACCAAAGGGTGTTGACTCTACTTCCTCATTGCCTATATAAGCTCTCCAAAGCTTATCATAGGGTTCAGTAAAAACTACAAGGAATGGAGCTGAAGCGTTAACATCAACTTCCCACTCAACAGGACTAATTTGTCTATAACTTAATATATGAGCTGTTCCTATTTCCTTTTCTGAAAAATTAAAGGTGCTTAATGAGTTTAAGCTAGAGTTTTCAGCTGGGAGACTTAGATAGATCGGTCCTCTATATTCTTTATTTTCAAATATAATGAATGGAACTATCTTTTTTGAAGTATTTTCATACATGTAAGTATAATTAGACTTGTAAATAACTTTTAGATCTTTTTGCTTTAGCAAATCCTGTAGAATTTCTTCATTAGGGAAATCGAGCGAATCTCCATGATAGATCACATACTTGACGCCAAGACAAGTTAGCGCTTCTGTAATAGATCTATTTTCCATTAAAGTATTGATTACGAGTTGAGAACGTACTGGTGTCCTTGCGGATATAGTGTCTGGAAAAGCCGTTATTATGTACTTCTTCCACACGTACGCTCCTCCTGATGGAAGCCATAAAACCTTAACTTCTTCCGGTTGCTGACTTAACCAGTCATTAATCTCATAATAGATTTGAGGTATATCTTGCGGTTTGAACCTAGGCAGATAAACTTGGGAATCAATGAGAAGCCCATTTAAGGTAGAGTAGAAAATGACGAGCTGTAAAAGAAGAACTATCAATACAAGAAGCTTCTTTCTAGAATTCCAGCTGATAAGTGTTAGCAAGGTTAATGATATTAAGAAAAAGTATGAGAAAGCCTGTATATAGGCCCATGTGTTATAATTTGCTAATACAGCCCCTACGCCATATGGCAGGTGTAGAGCCAGTTGGTAGTAAAAATTTCCAAGCGGCGGATTTGTGGCTTTAAGCATGAAAGTTGATATTAAAGCTAAAGAACATAAGAAGATTACATGCTTATCCTTCTTAATTACTAAAAGGGGTAAAAATGCAGTTATCGGGATTATAACATTGGCTATATTCCAATTTTGAGGCCATATACCAAATAGATTATATGTTTTATGTCCAAACATTACAGTATCAAGCAACCGATACATAACTTTCATCTCTTCATATGAAAGCCGCTTAGCTGGCTGGTATATCTGAAATGGTCCAGTAGCCTCCTGTAAATATCCGGCTGTAGTTGGTAAAATCCAAAACATGTTAAGAGAAAATAGAACTACCACAGAGTAAAGCAAATGTTTGGCAAACAGTTGCAGTCTATATCTTTCTAAAAATAAAGAGAACACTAGATAGGTTATTACCAGAAAGAAGAAAAATACGATCCAAAGAGGCGATATTGCAAGAAATGCTGAAAGAACACCTAGCACTAAGAGATCTCTGAGTTTGCCTTTATATAGGTACTTAATAAAGAGTGTGAAAGTTAACGGGAGAAAAATGTAGGCATATTGAAGGCCAGCCGCACCAAGAGGGTCTGTTATATTAGAATTAACGTAATTGAACTCATATAGAGTGCTAGCTACAAATGGCAGAAAATATTCTTTCCACTTTCTATCTACAAATTTTGGAAACCACTCCTTAGCAAGGTTTTTTACAGCAAAGTACATAGTTGTAGCAGGAAGAACAGCAAGCAGAATTATCTGCAGCCTCAGCTCCATCTGAAAGCTGAAAGCTTGACTAAGTAAGGCATAAATAAAGTATGGAAAAATGCTCAGATAACCTGTGGATGCATATCCAGACCATGTATATAAGCAAACTTTTGTGAAGTCATTCAAGTTAAACTTAGTAAAGACGCCGACATCTCCATAGAAAATTAAGCCATTTAACGGAAATATAACGTCCTTTAAAAAGTACAATACCCCAATTAAAGGAATTATCACTGAAAGCATAATATCAAGAAGAATATTTTTGTACCTATCCACTTTACTTTCTAATTTCAGTGCGCATCGATTTCCTTGAAGGCTCATTATTTTTTACGCTCCTTCCAATAAACATCTACGCCCTTTGTAAGCACGTGCTACAAGAGCAAATATGATGTCAAAAATATTTCCTCAGAAGGACAAATGTGCTACATCACAACATATTAACACGAGTAATTAGAAGAAATGTAGCTTAAACCATACCCTCTTCTTAGTAGAAGTGCTGATTGCTTATATGCTCGCCCCTAAGACTTCATGTAGTAATGAGTTTACCATTGAGACTACAATTTTCCAATCATAATTTAGCGCATTCCTTCGAGCATTTAGGCAAAAGTTTTTGTAAACATCTGAGTCATTTCTCCAAAGCTCGTAAAACCATAGTATGTTTTTAGCCAACTCAGAGGCAGAACCTGGGCTTATCAATAAACCAGTCTTCATATGAACAACCACGTCCCGTAATCCTGGAATATTTGTCGATACTACGGGAACCCCGCACGACTGAGCTTCAAGCGCGGGTATTCCAAACGTTTCGTAGCGAGAAGGCAGAACAAATAGGTCAGATTGGGCAAGGATGCTTGGAGCTAGTTCATGGGGAACTGCACCCAAGTACTCCACAAACTCTTTATTGGTTTCACTAAGTTGAGTAACTTCGTGAATGATCTCTTCCTCTCCATATCCAGCGATACGGAAAAGCATCGCACTCTTAATCTGCGAGAAGTTTGATAGCTGTTTAATTGCCTCTAATAGAGTATCTATCCCTTTCTGCCAAGTTAAGCGCGCTAGAAATGTTACTACAAACCTTTCTCGCTTCGTCTTTTTGATAGGTTTAAACTTTTCTGTGTCAACTCCATATGGAATTCTATAAACTCTTTGAAATTTCAACTTCTTTAGATACCTTTCTTCGTCGGAATTCATTACCCAAACGGCATCACAACGCCGTAACAACGCCAACGAGATTTTATTGGCATAGATGTTATGTACGTTGTTATTAGGTAAAAATAGTGGGCAGTGGAGTACATATATCAAACGTTTCTTCGCTAGTTTAGCAATGGCATAAGAAATGATGTCATTAAAGGCTATGGACATTTCAACTAGTATTATGTCATTATCATGAGCAAACTGTAATATCTTCCTCAACCCTTGGATTGAGGGAACAAAGCCATAACTAAACTTATTTAAATTAGAAAGCTTCTTTATATGAACATTGCCTGGAAGAGAAATTGATTTCTCGATCCTTGAACCTAAAGGGCAAACAACTGTTATCTCGTGTCTAGGCATTCTCTCTGCAAGGCACTTCAACCATGTGGCAACTCCAGAAGGTTTTTCAAATGAAAACGAACTATAGTAGAGAAGTTTGATTCTGTAGTTCATTTCAGTTTTATAGGTATCATTACTAGTGAGTGTTGCGTGATTCATTGTTTTACCATCTTTCACATATTGTTCCCGTTATTTGAATTGGATGGTTCAAGGCTAGTGCGTCCGGTATTAAAGTTAATAAAGTTAGAGTCGCACTACTTGTATTTTGCTCCTTACTGTATATATAATAGACGATAGATGATCACTCTCACAAATTGAACTGTGAATCCGCTATTTCTTAACAAGTTTTTTAAATTGACTGCGTTCCTTAACGAATGGCACTCCATAGCTGTTCTCTGTACAGAACGTAAAACATCTTTATCTACGTTTCTAAATATATCATACTCAGCTCCCTCAATATCTACCTTGAGGAAATCTATTCTATCCAGATTATTGTTGTAATCAACATCTTCTAATCGAATCGTCTTCACAACGGCATGTTTTCCGCTCTGTAAGTTTAGTGAGGCGAGCCCAGTATCTCAAATATATAAGGTGAGAAGCCCTCTTTTATCAGCTACCGCTAAATGGAACATCTTGACTCTATCGCCTAACTTGTTGAGACGTACATTTGCCTTTAACAATTCGAAGTTTTCGGGCAACGGCTCATAACAATAAACCTTTATGCCCTTTGCGTGTCTAGCTGTAAATACCATGAAACACATCGATATGAGCCCCAGGTCAACGACAACATCTCCACTTCTAATCTCGAAGGTCGGTTAGGGGTATACGCCTTGTTTATAAAAATTTCGCCAATAATGCAACGATCGTTCGTGAAGAAACGAAAGATGAATTGTGTGCCATCATATAAACGATAGTAAGTGGGCTTAAATTTCGCCAAGGGTCGAAAGACCGGGACGTGAAAACCCAAGCAATCTAATGAATAGTAGGGTAGAGAAAGAAAACTGTAAGTCTTTAACCTCTTCAACACTTCAACGATGTAATGCTGAGCTATAGAGATCTCCTCCAATTGATTTAATGCAGCTATGTATGGCACCACGATCCCTAAAAAGACATCTAAAAGCCCTCTTTTACCCTAATTATGCTTCATCAATTCTCTGGTTTTGTGGAGGGCCCTCGACTTGATCTTGCGGGAAGAAGTGCGACGGCGTGGTTATCACAACCAGCCTTTTTGAGGCCCGCTCTATCTCCGCTACATGCCTGTGCCCCTGCTTTTCACTCAAATGCTCTATGACGTCTATGCTGAAAACGGCGTCAAAGGCCTTATCTCTAAAGGGCAAATAGTCCGCGGAGGCCAACACTACATCGTCATAGAATAGCTTGGCACTTTCAGCATGCTAAGTTCGAGATCCACGCCAATAATGGAGGGATTCAAGTTTTTTCAGGAATCGTCTTTACGATCGCGCTGAGGCCACCCTTACCGTAACCCACATCGAGCACTAGCCTCCCACTGCATAGGAAGCCTTGAAGCATAGGGACTATGAACCTCGAATAGAGATAGACCATCTCAATGCCCCGCTAGCTTAGAGTATACGCTGTACCACATCGACACTATCTCGTCCCAATTGAAGTTTCTTTCAGCATATTCCCTAGCCTTGGTTCCCATCTTCAGCCTTAGACTCTCATTGCTGAGCAGTAAGAGAACCTTGTTTGCTATTTCCTTGACGTCTCCCTTTGGGACTAGGAAGCCGTTGACACCGTTAATAATATGTTCTTCAACGAAGCCCACCTTAGTAGCTATCACTGGCCTCCCAACGCTCATAGCCTCTCTGATAGTAGAGGGGAAAGTTTCACTCAATGATGGTTGGACGTAAATATCACAATTCGCGTAATAACTTACTAATGCGCTCCTTGGAATGAGACCTTCAAAAAAGACTTTGTTATCCAATGATAGTCTTTTAACTAATCTCATCAGATCATGCTTGAAGGGTCCATCACCTACGATTCTTAACTTAACATTTTTTAACTCCTTCAAAATGAGTGGCATAGCTTCTATGAGATACTGGATTCCCTTCCTCCTCAAGAGGTAGCCCGCCGTCATGATTTCAAAATAATTCTTCTTGACTGGTGAGACGTACTTGAAGGTCTCTGTCTCAACTCCAGGAGGCATGACTTCTAGTATCTTGCCTCTCAACAAGTCAGGGTATAGGCTATCATAGAGCCTCAGAGTCTTCTTCGAATCGAACACCAGAGCCTCGGCTTCTTTTAGCGTAACCTCATGAAGAATGTTAATTGGTCGTGAAATGAGCTTTACTATAGTATTTTCTAAACTATAACTTAATCTTGCTTTTAGACCTCTCTTACTCGAAACCCATTCGTAGTCTGAAATATCCAAGTACTCTTGGGGATATTGTATTGGCCCGATTATGAACGGCTTTTCCCTCAGATGCCCGAATACTGCTAATGGATTGAAGCCTGTCCTAAAGCCGAAAGGAAACATATGGTGCACCAAATCCACGCCTCTTACAAGTCTTCTAGCTAGATTATAGTTCCTTAAAATAAATAGACCTCTGTTGATCAAATCTCCCTTGCTGAAACCAACTTTGAAGAGCATTATTTTCTGTGGCAAATGTAGATCGGTAGCTTCACCGCACATGGCATAGATTTTTACGCCATGGTCTTCTGCCAACCTTATCATAATGTTGTATGCCCAAGATACCTCACTCCCGTAGGCAGGATTTAGAAATATGTGAGCTGGTGAAGCCAGAACTTTCATCTCTTGCTACATATCGATTAAAAATTTTAAATCATAATACGCAGGACGTGCTAATGGATCTAAAAATAAATGAGAAGGACAAATAAATACTTTTTATAGGTCAAAAAATTCAATAATTTGGTTTCGCCACCTATCTTTGTTGTAAACCTTATGAGCTATTTTTAGGGCTTCAGTTGAAATGGTTTTCCTTAATTCTTCATCTAAGTATAACAACGCAATTGCTTTTGCAAACTCCTTTACGTTGGGCGAAACAAGAAAACCATTATAACCGTTAATGATTACATCATTAATGCCTCCTATATTTGATGCAACAACTGGTTTGCCACATGCCATAGCCTCTAGAGCACTGAGAGAAGTACCTTCAGAAAAAAGAGAAGGAATTATGACGACATCGGAAGCATTATAAACCTTCCACATTTGATCATGAGGCACACTACCTAAAAATATTACTTGCTTATATTTATCTATTTTATCTAGCTCTTTCTTAAGTATATTAAAGTATGTGTTATGACCTATTTCTCGAAGAGCTCTACCAGCTATCAAAAATTTTATTTGCTCGCTTTTTTTGACAAAATATTTAATTAGCTCAAGAAGTATAGGAAATCCTCTTGCTAGACTAATATTTCGAGGATATAGGATTACAAAATCATCAACACTTAATCCAAATTCATCTTTTTTCGAAGAAGTGGATCTGAAAATGCTAGTATCCACGAAGTTTGGGATAACTATTATCTTTTCACGATACTCTGGAGACTCGTGTTGTACTATCCGTAACAATGAAGAGTCAACACTTAGTATTCTCTTAGATTTCATCACAGCATATCTCATGTTGTTAATCGAATAGAACCTAAATAAGTGGGTTTTTATCCTAAAGTATTTACTAAGAGCATACTTAAATGGAATGTTAGTAGGGATATCCCATCCTACACCATGAAATGTAATAGTTACATATTTGTTTGCAAAGGGAAAGGAAAAATTAATGTCGTTTAAATGAATTATTTTAGCTCTATCTGGCACTTTCTTTTTCCATATAAAGTTCATTAAATAATGAGGAGCGCCTACTCCTTCGACCTCTAAATTATCATTTCTATAAATAATTTCATTTTTATACCACCTCTGAATTACTTTAACAGAAAGACCTTGAGTTCTAAGTACATTAACCATTTCTCTGAGATGAATCTCGGAGCCTCCATTGAGCAATTTCTTATCATAACCGTAATAAAGAGGTGTTATAAAATACGCGTCAAACATCTATTGCATCCTCTAAAACATCGATAATAATATGCTTACTATTCGTTGAGAAGCTTTTCCATCTCCGAAGGGAGATTCCCAGTTTCTCTCTTTTTGAATCATTTCTCTTACTTTTTTTAGGATTGTCTGCGGTTCTGTTCCTGCTAGCGTGTTTGCTCCTACTTCAATTGATTCGGGTCTTTCTGTGTTATATCTTAGTGTTACGCATGGTATTTTTAGTATGCACGCTTCTTCTTGCACTCCTCCCGAATCTGTTAGTATCAGCTGTGCGTTCGCTTCTAGTTTTAGGAAGCTTAGGTAGTCTAGCGCAGGTATTAGGTATATTTCTTTTGGTACTTCTATGTTGAGTTCTTTTATTCTTTGTTGCGTTCTTGGGTGTATAGGGAATATTACTCTTATTTCGAATTCTTTAGCGACTAACTCTATACCTTTGAGTATGTTCTTTAGTCTTTGCTCGCTCTCTACGTTTTCTTGTCTATGGAGCGTTAATAGTATATATTCATTGGGCTTTAATTCGAGCTTTTCTAAGATGCTACTATTCTTTGTTAGTTCTAGATGTTGATATACTGCGTCTACTATAGTGTTTCCTGTTACATGAACTTTCTCTACGGGTATGCCTTCTTTTAATAGATTTTGTTTTGCTTTTTCTGAAGGAGCGAATAGGTAATCCGAGATATGGTCAACTATTACTCTGTTTATTTCTTCTGGCATACTCCGATCATAGCTCCTTAATCCTGCTTCCACGTGACCAATTTTTATCAGAAGCTTACAAGCTGCTAAAGCTCCTGACAATACTGTATTAGTGTCGCCTTCTACTAAAACCACATGTGGTCTCTCTTCTCGCAACACTTTTTCGACACCTATCAACATTTTTCCAGTTTGTTCTGCGTGAGTACCAGAACCAACTTCTAGATTGTATTTTGGCTTTGGCAACTTTAATTGCTCAAAAAACACTTTATCCATATTATAGGAATAATGCTGACCCGTATGAAGTATGAAATAGTTTAATTTTTGGTTTTCTAGTTCATGGATAACTGGTGACATTTTAATTATTTCAGGCCTCGTACCTACTATTATGGCTATTTTCATATAATTTTTCTTCTTTTAGTACAAATAAGACGTTTGAACGCGCATTGTATTAAAATAGATTTCCCAGTTTTTTGAATTCGTATACTGAAGCAATGATTGTCCAACAACTATTAGTAGTTGATGATGTAAAATAGGTATGAGAATTCTTGTACTTAGCAGTATCGGAATGATTCGATAAGTGGTGTTCCCAAAAAGCCATTATGGAGTAATGCATGCACCACAACATTCTCACAAGTTCGATTTTTTAATCGATTCTAAGCACTTAGCTAACGTTTTCTTTGAGCTGTACGTTGGGATTATTACTGAAACTAAAGGATTACTTTCCATTAATTATACCTGAGCAAATTTTTTGAATCTGCAAACCTTACTCTGGACTCAAGATTAGTTAAGCTTACATAGACGTAATGCTTCAAGCTGTAGTTCATATGTGGACCTAGCGGGAATTCTCATTTTAAACAGTCTAAAATTGTTCAATGCCATTTCTCTCCTAAAGACTTTGTTCATTAGCATTCCTTTAGGATCTTCTCGAATTCTTGAGCTGCTTTATCCCAGTTGAAATTTTTAGAGTATTCCAGAGCATTTACGCTTAGCATCTTTCTTAGTGTTTCATCCTCTAGAACTCTAATTATTGCTTTAGCAAACTTCTCAACGTTCCCATTTTCCTTTACAAGCAATCCTGTTTTTTCATTTATAATGGAATCTTTAAGTCCTGGAATATCATAAGCTACGGCAGGTGTACCACAGGCGTTTGCCTCTATCACATTAATTCCCCAACCTTCTCTAATCGAAGGATTCACCATAACCCAAGCTTTAGACAATAGATCAATTTTCTCCTCTTCAGAAACATGCCCAAAGAGCTTTACTCCATCAGGAGCGATCTTCTCTAAATCTTTTCTTAGGTAGCCATCGCCTACAACCCATAGTTTTGCGTTTGAAATTTTTTCCTTAATGATTTTAAAAGCCTTTATAACAAGGTCAGGTCTTTTAGCTTTCTTCAACCTACCTAAATATATTACTGTAGGCTCCTTTTCTTTTTCTGGAACTTCTTTTAGTGGATTGAAACTTATTCCTTCAGGAACTATGAAGACTTTCTTAAACCCTAAATTGATTAAATCCATTTTTGTAGATTCAGAAACAGTAACTGTTGGTATTTCATTATAATTTTTTAACCATCTGTCTTCGAAAAAGTAATAGCCCATTATATTTATTGGAAAAGGAGTTTCATAAAACCAATATTCTCTTGCAAGCTGATGTATTAAAGCGATAATTCTTTCTCCATTGTTAACAAATTTTGGTGTAAAGAAAGGAACAGTATTGATCTCATCTATTACAACATCGAATTTTTCTTTAGAGAAATACTTTTTGTAGTATTCTCTTGCCTTCATATAAACGAAATACCTTCCTCCAGCTCTAACTACTTTAACTCCATCGATGAACTCTTCTTTCTTGCAACCATTGAACTCTGAAGTAAACAAGGTAACTTCATGCCCCATTTTCACCCATCTTTTTGCATTCTCATGAGTAAAGACTTCTGCACCTCCTGCTTCAGGATTCTTTATATCTCTCCAGTTAAAAATCAAAATCCTTAAAGTTTCCATTTGTTATGTTTCTCATTCTTTTTGCATAGCTATTATTGAGACCATTAGATTTTTGCTTTGTATTATATCCTTATGAGAGGTTTATACTCTGGATTTTGTTTTCCTAGGTTTTTCTGATACCATCGTAAAATTCTGTATCTGTAAGTTATTCCAAGTATTTCTACGACCATATTTAGAACTGCTTTAAAGCTAAACCTTGAATCTTGTTTTATATATACTGGAGACTCAGCAACCTTTAGTTTTAGTAAGTTCGCCACTAAAAGAGCTTCCACATCCCAAGTATACCTTTTCACTACAATTACATTCATTATTGTTTTCAGATGCTTCGTTTTGAATGCCTTTAAACCAGTTTGAGTATCGCCCAACTTTATTCCTGTTAAAAGTTTTACCATTGTGTTAAAAGATAAGCTCAAGAATTTTCTCATCACTGGAGCTTTGTAAATTGACTTTGGATGCCTCTTTGAACCTACGATTACGTCGTACTCTTTTAATGCCATTATATATTGCTTTAAATTTTTTGAACTTATATCCCCATCCGCATCCATCAGTACAGTGTATTCTCCAGTTGCATACTTCACTCCAGTCTTTATTGCTTCTCCTTTTCCCATGTTTACTTTGTGCCTTACTACTTTTATTTTACTGTCTAAAGATATCATACTTGAAGATGGAGGTTTCTGCGAGCCATCGTCTACAATTATTATTTCGTAGTTCTTAGTTATTGATTCTAAAGTTTCTAGTAGAGAACTTAGCACAGGGTCTATTTTGTTCCCTACGTTGTAAGCTGGCATTACTATCGATACTTTTGGAGCTATATCTTTAAATTTCGTTGTTACTTCCTTTCGTTCAGCAAGGGCACTCATTTTAAAGTTTTGTTCTTATCCTTGAAAGGTTAAATGGAACTCCTTCTTCTTTTACTTCTTTTGGCACTAAACTTTCGTACTTCATTAGAAAGCTTAAGTCTTCCTTTTCGTTTCTTAGTTCATCTGGAAGCATTTGTGGAATTTCTTCAACTATTGGATACCATCTCTTACATTTCTCGCAGATAAATAAACCATCGACGATGCTTTTCTTACTGCAAGTTTCACAGTCTTCTATAGTTAAATTTATTTTAGATATATAGCTTTCTTTTAGTCCACAGTAAAGCTCGCACTCTACCCTTTCAACTTTTCTTTCTAATTTGTTCGACTCTTCTTCTTTGAAGACTATAAGCTTCAATGGAAAGTTTTTGTAAATTGGACAAGCAAGGATATCCAATAGCCTATACTTCATTCTCACTCGTCTTTTCCGCTTAATACTTTAAGCTTTCTTCTCTTCCTTAGTTTCGCTTTCAGTTTTAGTTTCTTTAGTTTCTGCCTCTACTTCCTTTTCAATTTCTTCTATAGGCTTTGGAGGTGGAGTAGTTGCTAAAGTATAGCCAATCCAAGCTAGTATCCCAAAGGCAAAAGCTACTGCTAAGAATGCAGAAACTTGCAAAGTTAGCAACGAAATTGTTTCTCCAAATAAGAAAAGTAATGCTCCATATACTACGACTCCTATTATACTACCTACTAGTATGAAGGCTCCTAAAACTTGATCACTGTTCAAAAGTACTTCACTCCAATACTTTCAAAGCTTACTGCATTTACTCCTAGGTACATTAAGAAGTTAACGTCGTTTCTTAGAACAAACAAAGTTTTTGCTAAGTTAAACTGCTTGCTCTTTATATATATCTTCAATTTTTCTACTAAAACTTTTCTTCCCAACGTTATCAACTTAACGCTTGGAGACTCTAACAACTTTTCAACTATTTCTTTTATCCTTTGAACTAAGTTAAGGTTCACTATCTTTCCTCTAAATTTTGCTAGAGCTAATGTTG
>Ga0272448_1003991_pt1 | contig 17114 bp, 13 predicted proteins | sample YNPCB0191_FD_202220 | JGI IMG/M metagenome (GOLD analysis project Ga0272448, IMG submission 202220) | Hot spring sediment microbial communities from Yellowstone National Park, WY, United States - YNP-CB-019-1 | ecosystem: Environmental > Aquatic > Thermal springs > Hot (42-90C) > Sediment... | reverse complement strand
CCGCCCAAAATTCTGCTCGGCGAAAAGGGCAGGCGAGCGTCCGCTACGGTTACTTTTTTCCTGACCCAACGATCCCGCCTTCGGTGACATTTTCGATGACCCAATTCGCGCGGTTGAAAGCCGGCCGCCGCTCTGATACACTCAGTAAGGACGGTAGCCCCCGGCTTGCTCTCCATATTTCCCAATTTGCGAGGGAATCACACCACAGGATGAACTTCACAGTCTTTCTCGGCAATCTTCCGACATGGGTGACCGCAGACGACATACGTAGCTGGCTCACCGCCGAAAACTTGGTTGCAGACGCGATCAAGGTCATTCGGAACCCCGAAACCCAGGAGTCGAAAGGCTTCGCCTTCATCGAGGCTCCCAACCAGGAGGAGATGGAAGCCATCATCCGCCGATTCGACCGGGCCCCGCTGGAAGGGCGCCTGCTGCGGGCCAATCAGGCGCAGCCGCCCAAGCCCAAAGGTCAGGCCAAGGCGGAAGCCAAGGCGCGCCGCGAAGCCAAGAAGGCGAAGCGCAATCCGCAAGAGCCGCGGAGCGCGTTTGCGGCCGAGTTGGCCAAAGTACTCTGAAACGGTTCCGGCGGCCGGCTGACGGCCATGTGCCCCTCTCGAAGTACCTCGCCTTGCCCTACGACCTGCGCCTGCGACGTCCTTGATTCCTCCATCGCCGATCTGCTAAAAGATTCTAATGATTCGGGCTGCGCAGCCGAGGTCGGCAGAACAGCGGCCAGCGCGGCGCCGTGGAGACGGTGGCGGGATGCCCGGCTCCGATGAAGGCCTTTAGATCCGGCGATCAGCAAGATGAAGAGACCGCACAGTATCTGGACTGCTCCCAGCGACGCTCAGGATACTCTGCCCGCCTCCGGCGCTAACGATCGCCAGCCTGGCGGCGGCGAACACGGCCAACAGGGAGCAAGTCAGACCCCGGACGCCGCCGAGCAGACGCGCCTGTTCGAACAGGCTGTGGAGATGTTCCAGGCGCAGGATTTCCTCGGGGCGAAGCGCGGTTTTGAGCGTGCGGCGCAAGGGCCTCTGGTCGAGATGGCGCACGCCGCCCGCCAGCGCGCGCGCATGTGCGAGATCAGACTGGCGCGCAACGAACCGGTACTCCGCAACGCGGAAGATCGTTACAACTACGCGGTCGTGCTCGTGAACCAGCGGCGCTGGGAGGAAGCCGAGGCGCATCTGGAGCAGGCGCTGGCGGAAAATCCCGGCGGCGATCACCTATACTATGCAATGGCGTTGTGCCGCTGCTGGCGCGGCGACCTGGAAGGGGCTTCCAAGTGCATGCGGCGCGCCATCGAGCTTCAACCCAATAATCTGATTGCGGCGCGCAGCGATCCGGATTTCGCTCGCTTCATTCAGCAATCTCCGCTGGCCGAGCTTTTCGGTCCCGACCGGAACCGACCGGCCTGAGGCAGCGGCAACGCCCGGAAAAGAGGCCCATGAAATCCGCCAACCCCCGGGCCGGCGCGGCTGTTGAGCCGCTCCGCATAGTGGCTATCGGCGGCGGGACCGGCCTTAGCACGCTGCTGCACGGCCTGAAACGATATGCCCCTCCCTTGCCCGGCAGCGGGCGCGCTGCCGCGGCACGCCCCTGGCCGTTGGTTGACATCACCGCCGTCGTTACAGTCACCGACGATGGCGGCAGCTCAGGAAGACTGCGCCGTGAATTCTCGGTGTTGCCCCCGGGCGACATCCGCAATTGCATGGTGGCCCTCTCCGAAGACGAGACCCTGCTTTCACGGCTCTTCCAGTACCGGTTCTCGCGCGGGCGCGGTTTGAAGGGCCACAGCTTCGGCAACTTGTTCCTGACCGCTCTCAGCCACATAACCGGTGATTTCCCTCAAGCCGTGAGGCTTTCCTCGGAAGTCCTGGCGATCGCCGGGCGCATATATCCCTCCACGGCCGAGAATGTGATGTTGGAGGCCACCCTGGAGGACGGCACGAAGGTGCTGGGCGAAACCCGGATCAGCCGGAGTCGCGCCCGCATTCGCCGCGTAGCGCTGCGGCCGCGCTCGGCCAAACCGCTCGAGCAGACCCTGGAAGCCATCGCACAGGCGGATTTGATCACCCTGGGTCCCGGCTCGTTGTTCACCAGCGTAATTCCCAACTTGCTGGTGGAGGGAATCCCGGACGCCATCCGGCGCTCGCCGGCCGTCAAGGCCTACTTCGTCAACCTGATGTGGCAGCCCGGCGAGACCTCGCATTTCACCGCCGCCGATCACCTGGAGGCGATCCGCCGGCATGCGGGACCGGACATGGTGGAATACGCCATCTTAAACACGCGGCCGGTCAGCGAAGCCTTGCGGGCCCGTTACGCGCAGCAGCGCGCCCAACCGGTGGAAGCGGATCTGGAACGCCTGCGTGAGATGGGTGTCAGGGTGGTGGCGCGGGACTTGCTTCAGGAGGGTGAGAAGGTGCGGCACGACCCGGAAGTAACCGCACGAACAGCGTTGGAACTGGCGCTGGAGGGCAGGCGGCGCCGACAGGCCGCTGCGCCGGGCAGGAAGGCAAAAGCATGCAAACTCCGGTAATCGTCATACTGGCCGCCGGCCTGGGGACCAGGATGAAATCCCGCAAGGCCAAAGTATTGCACGAGGCCGGCGGCTTGCCTCTGATTGAGCATGTGGTTCGGACCGCGTTGCGGCTCGCCCCACCCGAAAGGGTTTTCGTGGTGGTGGGATGCCAGGCCCAGGCGGTGGAGGCCGCCGTCCGCAACCACCGCGTAGGCTTCATACTCCAGGCCGAGCAAAAAGGCACGGGCCACGCGCTGATGGCCGGGCGCGAGCGGCTGGAGCCGCTGGAGGGCCCGCTGGTGGTGCTCTACGGGGATTGCCCGCTGCTGTCACCGGAGACCTTGCGCGCGCTGATCGCGCGGCAGCAGGCCTCGGGCGCAGCGGCCGCGGTGCTGACCACGGTGCTGGAAGATCCCACCGGCTACGGTCGGGTGCTGCGCGACGAGCAGGGACTGGTCCGCGCCATCGTCGAGCAGAAAGCCGCCGGGCCGGAGCAGCTCGCAGTGCGAGAAATCAATTCCGGCATATATTGTTTTCGCTCGGATCTGCTCTGGCGCCACATCGGAGAGATTCGCCCGGACAACCCGGCGAGGGAATACTACCTGACAGACCTGGTGGAGATTTTCCGCCGCGCCGGTTACCCGGTGGAGCCGTTCCTGCTGCCGGATCCCACCGAGGTGCTGGGCGTAAACACGCGGGCGGACCTGGCGGCAGTGGACGTGCTCTGCCGCCGCCGCAAGGCCCGCGAGCTGATGCTGGAGGGCGTGACGATCCGACTGCCGGAAACGGTCAGCATTGACGCTGAGGTTCGCATCGGGCCGGACACCGTCATCGAGCCGTTCGCACAGATCCTCGGGCGCGCCGTGATCGGCGAAGAGTGCCGGATCGGGACGGGGGCCATCTTGCGGGACGTCACGCTAGGCGATCGGGTCGAGGTGCGCCCTTACAGCCTGCTGGAGCAAGCCCGGCTGGAAGACGGCGCGCGCGTGGGACCGTTCGCCCGGCTGCGTCCCGGCTCCTGGCTGAAGGCCGGCGCGCAGGTGGGCAATTTCGTGGAGCTCAAGAACGCCCGCCTGGGGGCAGGATCGAAGGCCAACCACCTGGCTTATCTGGGCGACGCCGACATCGGCGATCAGGTGAACATCGGCGCCGGCACCATCACCTGCAACTACGACGGCGAACACAAGCATCCTACGCGCATCGGCAACGGCGTGTTCGTGGGCAGCAACGCCACCTTGGTGGCGCCCGTGGAGTTGGCCGAGGGTTGCTATGTGGGGGCCGGATCAGTCATCACCGAGACGGTGCCGGCGGAAGCCCTGGCGTTAGGGCGTGCTCGCCAGGTGGTGAAAGAGGGTTGGGTGCGCAAGCGCCGCGCGGCTAAAGAACCACCGTCGGGTGATAAAGGTTAGGGAGCCGGGCCTCGCCAATGGCGATCAACTCGCCGTCCTGCGTTACGGCTTTCACATAGCGGGCGCCTTGGCGTACGTGAAACGGGGAAACGCGAAAGTCGCGCCCGTGGCGGATGTTGCCCGCGGTGACCGGGTCCACCACCTCCGAAGGCATCTCCGGTAACAGCCGGACCATCGGTATGAGGGCCTCTTTCAGTCGGCCCTGCCGGGACAGCTCCTCCAGTTGCTCGATGGTGCGCGCCTGCTCGATGGTGAACTCGCCGGTGGCGGTCCGCTTGAGCGACTTCAGGTGCGCCCCGCAACCCAGGGCCGCGCCCAAGTCGTGGGCCACGGTGCGCAGGTAGGTTCCGGCTGAGCAGTGCACCAGGATGCGCGCCTCCGGCCCGTTCACCTCAGCCAGCTCAACCGAGTAGATGGTGACCTCGACGGGCTTCAGCTCCACGGCGACGTTGCGGCGCACCAGCCGATAGGCGGGCACCCCGCCCACTTTCTTGGCTGAGATGGGCGGCGGGGTCTGAAGGATCGTACCTTGGAGACGGCCTAGTTCCTCCCGGAGGCGGCCCACGTCCAGTTCGGGCTCGGTTACGGGCGTGGTGGGTCGGCCTTCGGAATCGTAAGTGTCGGTGGCGTAACCGAAGCGCACGATGGCGTCGTAAAGCTTGTCGCTGCGCAAGTAGAATTGGGCCAGCCGCGTGGCGCGCCCGACGATCAGCGGCAGCACGCCGGTGGCGATGGGATCCAGTGTCCCGAGATGTCCTACGCGGCGGGTGCCGGCCAGCTTGCGCAGCTTGGCTACCGCGTCGTGTGAGGTCCAACCGACGGGTTTGTCAACTACTATTACGCCGTCCACAAACTTCCAATCTAGCAAAGTGCGCGCAGCGGCCCGGCGAGCAGGCTTTGCTACATTGGTGACAGTGGACGAAGAGGTCCTGGGCAAGGCCTATGACAGCCGGCTGATGCGTCGCCTGCTGGGATACCTGCGGCCTTACCGCTGGGCGGTGGCGCTGGCGCTGGCGGCGATGCTGGGGCACTCAGGGCTGCAAGTGGTGGGCCCGCTGCTCACCAAGCTGGCGGTGGACCGTTACCTGGCGCCGGCCGCACGCGCCGCCGGCCGGTGGGAGCCACATCTGTCGGCGGACCCCTGGAGGGGTCTGACAGAGATCGCCTTGCTGTACCTGGCCGTGATCGTGGGCGCGTTCGTGTTGGACTTCGTGCAGGCCTACCTGATGCAGTGGACCGGGCAGCGCGCCATGCTGGACCTGCGCCGGCAGTTGATGGAGCATCTGCAAGGCGCCGACCTGGCCTTTTACGACCGCAATCCGGTGGGACGCCTGGTAACACGCGTGACCACGGATGTAGACGCGCTGAACGAGTTGCTGGCCTCGGGCCTGGTGACGATCATCGGCGATCTGGCGGCGCTGAGCCTGGTGCTGGCGGTGATGTTCCGCCTGAGTCCCGCACTGACGTTGCTGCTTTTGGCCGTGATGCCGCTGGTGGTGCTGGTGACGATTGTGTTCCGCCGGCGCGTCAGAGAGAGCTACCGGCGCATCCGCCTGGCGATTGCTCGAATCAACTCGTACTTACAGGAGCATTTGACCGGCATCTCGGTGGTGCAGCTCTTCAATCGGGAAAAGCGCAGTCTGGAGGACTTCGCCCGGATCAATCGCGATCACATGGAAGCCTTCAAGCAGGCCATTGTGGCCTACGGTTGGTTCTATCCGGCGGTGGAATTCCTGGCCATGCTGGTGCTGGCGTTGCTGCTGGCCTACGGCGGCTTCCGGGTGCAGGCGGGCGATTTGACGTTGGGCGTGCTGGTGGCCTTTTTCCAGTACGGTCTGCGGTTTTTCCGCCCCATCCAAGATCTAAGTGAGAAGTACAACATCCTCCAAGCAGCCACAGCCGCCTCCGAACGGATCTTCGCTTTGCTGGATACGCCGGCGGCCATCCGGGCGCCGGCCGCACCGCGCCCGTTTCCGGAAGGTCCGGCGGAAATCGAATTCGATCAGGTGTGGTTCGCCTATCAGGGCGAGGAGTGGGTGCTGCGCGACGTCAGCTTCCGCATCCCGCCCGGGCAGACGGTCGCGGTGGTGGGACACACCGGGGCCGGCAAATCCACTTTGATCAGCCTGCTGTTGCGCTTTTACGACGTGCAGCGCGGCGCCGTCCGCATCGGCGGAGTGGACGTCCGGGATTTTGATCCCCGCCAGTTACGGCGCCAGTTCGGCGTCGTGCTGCAAGACCCGCACCTGTTCGCCGGCACCATAGCCGACAACATTCGTTTGGGCACCGAAGGCATTGCGAACGACGAACTGGAACACGCGGCCGCGCAAGTCAACCTGCTGGATTTCATAGCTTCACTGCCCGACGGCTTTGCCCAGCCGATACGGGAGCGCGGCGACGGTCTGTCCACAGGCCAGAAGCAACTGGTCAGTTTCGCCCGCGCGCTGGCCCACCGGCCCCGCTTCCTGATCCTTGACGAAGCCACTTCCAGCGTGGACACGGAGACGGAATTCCGGGTCAGGGAGGCGCTAGCTCGTCTGGTTGAGGGACGCACCTCAATTATAATTGCCCACCGGCTTTCGACCATCCAGCGCGCCGACCGCATTATCGTGCTGCACAAAGGCCGCCTGCGCGAAACCGGGACCCACCAGCAGCTTCTTGCCCAGCGCGGAATCTACTGGCGGCTCTACCAGCTCCAGTACAAGGACCAGGAGGGGCGCCAACCCATCCAGGCGCCGCAGCCCGCCCGCGGCGACTGACGGCGTCAGGCGCGCCACCGCGCTGCGGCTGCTCTGTTATGATTCCACCGATGGCGCAATACTCAATCGGTGTGGATTTGGGCGGCACCAATCTGCGGGCTGCCGCGATCGACGCGCAAGGCCGGATCTTGCGCAAAAGCTCGGGCTCGACCAACCTCTCGGCGGGTCCCGACGCCGTGGTGGCCGACATCGTCGCAGCCATCCGGGCGCTGCGCGAGGAACTGGGAACTGAGCAGTTGGTGGGTGTGGGCATCGGTTCTCCCGGCTTCATAATCATGGACAAGGGGCTGATCACCGGATCGCCCAATCTGCCGGGCTTCGACAACTATCCGATCCGCGATGAGATAGAGCGGCTGCTGCGCGCGCCGGTGATCCTCGAGAACGACGCGAACGCGGCGGCGCTGGGCGAGAAATGGATGGGCGCCGGGCGGGAAGTGGACGATCTGGTTTTGCTGACCCTGGGCACGGGAATCGGCGGAGGCGTCATCATAGGGGGCCGGGTGCTGCACGGTTTTGTCGGGATGGCCGGCGAGTTGGGCCACATGACGGTGGTGCCCACCGGCAACCCATGCGGCTGCGGCAACACCGGCTGCTTGGAAAAGCACGCCTCGGCCACCGCCGTCAGCAGCATGGCGAAGCTTATGGGCTTGGGAGACGATCTCAGCTCCGAACAGGTGTATCAGTTGGCGGTGGGAGGCAACGAGAAGGCGCGCACGGTATTCCAGATGATGGGTCAAGCCTTGGGGGTGGCTTTGGCCAACCTGGTGAACGCCTTCAACTTCCCCCTGTACCTGTTAAGCGGCGGAATGCTGCCCGCATGGGAGTTCTTTGCGCCGGCCATGTTCGAGGAGTGTCGCCGCCGTTCATTCGTCTACCGGCACACCAACACGCGCATCGAGAAGGCCATTCTTGGCAACGAAGCAGGGCTTTACGGCGCCGCGTACCTGCCCTTCCAGGCGCGCGTAATCACCAGCGCCTGCTGACGGCCGGGTGATCGGGCACAAACGGATCGGGAGGATCAGCGCATGTACTGGTTGGGGATCGACATTGGGACCGGCGGCAGCCGAGCGCTGCTGGTGGACGAGCGCGGATGCGTGCGGGCAGGCTTCACCGCCCCGCATGAAGATATGCGGATGGAAAAGCCTCTGTGGGCCGAGCAGCGGCCCGAGAACTGGTGGGAGGCGGCCCAGCAAGCCATCCGCGGAGTGTTGGCCCAAGCCGGCATTCCGGGTCATCAAGTGCGCGGGCTGGGGCTTTCGGGCCAGATGCACGGCCTGGTCATGCTGGACGAGGCCGGATGCGTCATCCGCCCCGCGCTGATATGGTGCGACCAGCGCAGCCAGGCGCAAGTGGATTGGGTCAACCGGACGCTCGGACCGGAGCAGGTGCTGCGCTACACCGCCAACCCTGTGCTGACCGGCTTCACGCTGCCCAAGCTGCTCTGGGTGCGCGACCACGAGCCGACCAGTTTCTCCCGACTGCGCAAGCTACTGCTGCCAAAGGACTACATTCGCTTCTGCCTCACCGGGGAGTACGCAACCGAGGTCTCCGACGCCTCGGGAACTTCCCTGTTCGACGTCGTCAACCGCCGGTGGGCCTTCGAAATGGCGGACCGTCTGGGGTTGGATCGCTCCATCCTTCCCACCGTCTATGAATCCAGCGAAGTCACCGGAAGGCTGACCGCATCGGCGGCGGAGGCTACCGGCCTGGAGCCGGGCACTCCGGTGGTGGGCGGCGGCGGCGATCAGGCGGCCAGCGCGGTGGGTAACGGCATCGTCGAGCCGGGCGTGGTCTCATGCACGTTGGGCACCTCCGGAGTGGTCTTCGCCCACATGGAGGCCCCGGCATATGATCCTCAGGGGCGCGTGCATACCTTCTGCCACGCGGTGCGGGGGGCCTGGCACGTCATGGGCGTCACCCAGGGCGCCGGCTTGAGCCTCCAGTGGTTCCGCAACCAGCTTGCCCCGGGTGTTGACTACGACCGCCTGACCGAGGAGGCGGCCCGCGCTCCGGCAGGCGCGCATGGTTTGTTCTGGCTGCCCTACCTGATGGGCGAACGCACGCCGCATCTGGACGCTTTGGCGCGCGGCGGATGGATCGGGCTGACCGCAAAGCATACGCGCGCGGATCTGATCCGGGCCCTGCTGGAGGGCGTCAGTTACAGCCAAAAAGACTGCCTGGATTTGGTTGAGCAGTTGGGGGTAGGGGTCCAATCCGTACGGGTGTCAGGCGGCGGCGCGCGCAGCGCTTTCTGGCGGCAGTTACTGGCGGACGTGTTCTCGCGGCGCGTGGTGGTGCTGGAGACACAGGAAGGATCGGCATACGGGGCGGCGTTGCTGGCCCTGGTCGGCACAGGCGTCTACGGCTCCGTCCCGGAGGCCTGCCGGGCGGCGATCCGAGAAGTGGAGTCGGTGCTGCCGCGGAGGGCTGAAGCTGAATTCTACGCGCGCGGCCACGCCGTCTACCGGGCCCTGTACCCGGCGCTGAAGGGGATCTACCGGGAGATCGCGGTCCTCTGAAAAGCCCCGAGGCGCCGTCGGGAATCAACGGGATCCGGCGGGTTCGGCAGCGGTCTTCCGGGACTCCGCGCGCGAAGCGCGGGCGGGCGTCGGCGGCAGGTTGATCACCGGGATCAGGGAGGCTTTCGACTGTGCGGGCCAGTCACGCAAGCGTGCGGCCAGCTCTTCATTCAAGGACTGGATGAACTCCTCCATCTGACGCTGCATCTCCTGCATTTTTTCGCGCATGTTCAGGATTATTTCGACACCCGCCAGATTAACGCCCAGCTCGCGCGTGAGCTTGAGGATCAGCTCCAGCCGCTCCAGGTCCTCATCCGTATACAGGCGCGTGTTGCCCTCGCTGCGGGAAGGCTTCAGCAGCCCTTCGCGCTCGTACAAGCGGAGCGTCTGCGGATGGATGTTGTACTGCCTGGCGACCGCCGAAATCATGTAAGCGGCTTTGGCTCGCGGCTTGGGCATGGCTTATACCTGACTCCAGATGGAGGCGCGCGGATCCTCCGGGTTGAGCCGCGACAGCTCACGGAGGATTTCCTTGGTCCGCTCGTCGCGCACCTTGGGCGGCTGCACGACGACCTCGACGATCTGATCGCCCCGCAGGTTCTTCCGGGAGTTGAAGACCCCCCGCTCGCGCATGCGGAATTTCTGCCCGCTCTGTGTGCCCGGCGGGACCTTCAGCAAAGCGCGCCCGTCAATGGTGGGCACCTCAATCTTGGCGCCCAACCCGGCTTCGGTCACGGTGATGGGCACGCGGATGTGTATGTCGTCGCCTTGGCGGTCGAAGAACGGGTGCGGCTCGACGCGCACCGTAATGTAAAGATCGCCCGCCGGAGCGCCCAAAGTGCCCGCGTTGCCCTTGCCCGCCACTCTCAGGCGGGTGCCGGTCTGCACTCCCGGCGGGATGCGCACCTCGACGGTCTCCGGCCGCGCCGTGCGGCCCTCGCCGTGACACAACGGGCAGGCATTGCGCAGCTTGCCGGTACCGCCGCAGCGCGGGCAGCTCAGGGTGAAACGCATGGCGCCGGCCATCTGCGTGACGTTGCCGGTACCCCGGCACTCCGGGCAGGAGGCCGTCTGACCGCCCGCGGCCCCGGAGCCGCCACAAGCCGTACAGGCATCCTGCCGGGTGATATTCAAGCTCACCTGGGCCCCGCGTATCGCCTGCCAGAAATCAATATTTAGGGCGTACTCCAGATCGGTGCCCTTCTCCGGGCGGGGCTGGGAGCGGGTGCGCCCGAAGAACTGCTCAAAGATGTCGCCGAAATTGAAGCCGCCCGTGCGCCGCTCGCCGGCACCGGAGCGCGAAAAGAAATCGCCGAAATCAAAGCCTCCGAAACCCATGCCGGGGCCGTAGCGAGCCTCGGCGCCGCCAGGGAAGCCGCTTTCCGAATAGAAGCCGTACTGGTCGTACATCTGCCGCTTCTTGGGGTCGCCCAGCACGTCGTAGGCTTCCTGGATGCGCTTGAAGCGTTCCTCGGCGGCCTTGTCGCCCGGATTGACGTCCGGATGGTACTTGCGGGCCAGTCGGCGATAGGCTTTGCGAATCTCCTCGGCGGAGGCGTTGCGACTCACGCCCAGCGTCTCGTAGTAGTCATGGGTTGCGGCAGGCATAGTCCGGCCGGCGATCTGCTGGCTGAGGCGGGCGCCTCAAGGACGCCCGCCGGGGCAGTGATCAGCGCTTGTCCTTATCGTCTACGTCCACGAATTCTGCGTCTACTACATTATCTTTGCGAGCCTCGGCCTGAGCACGCCCGCCGTCGGTGGGCGGCGCCTGACCCGGCTGGCCGGCGGCCCGGTACATGGCTTCCGCCAGCTTGTGGCTGGCCTGCGTCAGTTTATCAGTTGCGGCGTTGATGCGATCCACGCCGCCCTGCTGCATAGCCTTCTTGGTCTCCTCGATCGCCTCCTCGATGTTGCGGGCGTCGGCGTCGGAGATCTTCGACCGATGCTCACGCAGCATCTTCTCGATGTTGTAAACCATGGCGTCGGCGCGGTTGCGGGCTTCGACTTCGTCGCGGCGCCGGCGATCCTCGGCGGCGTGGGCTTCGGCGTCGCGCGCCATCTTTTCGACCTCCTCCTTGCTCAGGCCGGAAGAAGTGGTGATGGTTATCTTCTGCTCATTGCCGGTGGCCCGGTCGCGGGCCGAGACATTGAGGATGCCGTTGGCGTCAATATCGAAGGTGACTTCGATTTGAGGCACGCCGCGCGGGGCGGGCGGGATGCCAACCAACTGGAAGACCCCCAGCAGGCGGTTGTCGGCCGCCATCGGGCGCTCGCCCTGGTAAACCTTGATCTCGACCGAGGTCTGGTTGTCGGAAGCGGTCGAGAAGATCTCGCTTTTGCGCGTGGGGATGGTCGTGTTGCGCGGGATCAGCACGGTGTGAATGCCGCCCAGGGTCTCAATGCCCAGCGACAGCGGCGTCACATCCAGCAGCAACACGTCCTTGACCTCGCCGCCCAGCACGCCGCCCTGGATGGCCGCCCCCACCGCCACCACCTCGTCGGGATTGACGCCGCGGTGCGGCTCCTTGCCGAAGAATTCGCGGACCAGCTCGATGATGCGCGGCGTGCGAGTGGCGCCGCCGACCAATACCACCTCGTCAATCTGCGAGGGCGTCAGGTTGGCGTCCGCCAGGGCCTGCTTTACGGGGCCGAAACTGCGTTGGATCAGGTCCTCGACCATCTGCTCGTAACGGGCCCGAGTCAGCTTCATCACCAGGTGTTTGGGACCGGAGGCGTCCGCGGTGATAAAGGGCAGATTGATTTCGCTCTCAAGCAGCGTTGACAGCTCGATCTTGGCCTTCTCGGCGGCCTCCTTCAGTCGCTGAAGGGCCATCTGGTCGCGCGACAGGTCGATGCCGGTCTCCTTGCGAAACTCGGCGATGATCCAGTCAATGATGCGCTGGTCCATGTTGTCGCCGCCCAGATGGGTATCGCCGTTGGTGGACTTGACCTCGACCAGGCCCTCGCCCACCTCCAGGATCGAGATGTCGAAAGTGCCGCCGCCGAAATCGTAAACCGCGATGGTTTCGTTCTTCTTCTTGTCGAGACCGTAAGCCAGCGCCGCAGCCGTGGGCTCGTTGATGATGCGGAGCACTTCCAGACCGGCGATCTGGCCGGCGTCCTTTGTGGCCTGACGCTGCGCGTCGTTGAAGTAGGCGGGCACGGTGATGACTGCCTTGGTGACCTTCTCGCCCAGGTAGGCTTCGGCGGCCTCCTTCAGCTTGGTGAGGATCATGGCGGAGATTTCCGGAGGCGAGTACAGCTTGCCCATGATCTGCACGCGGGCGTCGTTGTTAGGGCCGGCTACGACCTTGTAGGGGACCATTTTCATTTCTTCGGTGACCTCGCCGATGCGCCGCCCCATAAAGCGCTTGATGGAGTACACGGTGTTCTCGGGATTGGTGATGGCCTGTCGCTTGGCAACCTGGCCGACCAGCCGCTCGCCGCTCTTGGTGAAGCCGACGACCGAGGGAGTGGTGCGTGCGCCCTCCTGGTTGGGTATGACTACGGCTTGGCCGCCTTCCATAACGGCGACGCAGGAATTTGTGGTTCCCAGATCTATCCCGATGATTTTGCTCATATTAGCTTGCTGCCTCCTGAATGGGAATGGTCTGAGGCGCGGGGATTGTTTTTGGCGTTTCGAGGCCCGCTCGCGCCAGTCCTTAGCACACCTTTATTATGAAGCTTTAGCATCCCGTTGTCAAGGCCCCAGCCGTCCAGCCAGCCCCACTCCCACACCGCACACTCCCGCTGAGCGCCTAGCGCCAAACCAGCCTTCTGTGCCATGCTCTTGAAATATGGCTGAGCTGAGCAGACGCAATTTCCTGGCCGCCTCCGGCGCTCTGCCCGTCCTGGCCGCACCGGAGCCGTCTAACACCGAGGTCCGCGGGCTGCACTGTAGCGCCCCTCGCCTGGACGAAATCGAGCTGGCTGAGCGCTTCATCCGGGAGGCGCTCCCGGCGGAAGGCGTTAACCTGCTGGTATTGGAATTCGGTTACCGTTACCGCTTCACCAGACGCCCGGAGATCCAAGAGGACGGGGCCCTGGCCCGTGAAGATGTGGCGCGACTGGCCGAGGCCTGCCGCAAGGGCGGCGTGCGGCTCATCCCGCAGATCAACTGCCTGGGTCACCAGTCATGGGCGAAAAACACCGGCGCCCTGCTGCGGGCGCATCCGGAGTTCGACGAGACCCCCGGGAAATACCCCAATAACGAAGGCATTTACTGTCGCAGCTATTGTCCGTTGCACCCGGAGGTTCACAATGTGGTCTTCGACCTGATTGACGAGCTGGCGGAAGCCTGCCAGGCGGACGCTTTTCATGTCGGCATGGACGAAGTCTTCCTGATCGGTGAGGACGACTGTCCGCGTTGCCGCGGGCGCAGCAAGGCCGAGCTTTTTGCCGGCGAGGTCAGGCTGCTGCGCGATCACCTGGCGGCAACCGGCCGGGGGATGTGGATGTGGGGTGACCGCTTCCTGGACGGCCAGAAGACCGGGCTGGGCAAGTGGGAGGCCAGCATGAACCAGACGCATCTGGCGGTCGCTTTGGCGCCCCGCGATGTGGTGATCTGTGACTGGCACTATGAAAAGGCCCCGCCGACGGCCGCTTGGTTCGCGGTGGAGGGCTTTCCGGTGGTTTCATCGCCCTGGCGCAAGCCCGAGGTGGCGCGAGCTCAATTAGAGATCATGCGAAACGCGCGTCGCAACGCACCGGAACCCATCGCCGCGCGCATGCTGGGGATGCTTCAGACCACCTGGTGCGGCATGGGGCCGTTTATGCGCGCCTACTTCGGCGAGGCGCCGGCCAATCAACGAGTGCAAGAGGCGGTAAACTGCTTCAAGGAGCTGTTCCGTCTGATTCGCGCCGGGGCAGCTTGAAGAAAGCGGGGCGCATGAGGCTGGTTCTGGCGTTAGTGTTGCTGGCGGCGTCGGCCTCCGGACAGGGGCGCGAAGAACGCGGCCGGCGCCTGATGGAAGAAACTCTAACCGCGCTGGGCGGGGAACGCTTTCGCGCGATGCGCGACCGCGTAGAGTCCGGACGCGCGTACTCCTTTTACCGTGAAGAATTGTCGGGCTTGGCTCGAGCCACCATATACACGCGCTATCTGAACCCGCCCGGGCCGCCCGCGCCAGGCGCCTTATTGGTGCGAGAGCGACAATCCTTTGGCAACAACGAGGACCGCGGCGCGGTACTGTTCGCCGACGGCCAGGGTTACCAGATAAGCTTCCGAGGTGCGCGGCCCCTGCCGGCGGAGACGCTGGAGCGTTTCCGGGAAACCACGCTGCACAACGTGTTCTACATTCTGCGCCAGCGCTTGGAGGAACCAGGGTTGCTGATGGAGTGGCGCGCCTCGGACCTCTGGGAGGGCCAACGCGTGGAGCTCATCGAGATCACCGACGCTGACAACCGCAGCGTTACCGTATACCTGAACGCCTTGACGCGCCTGCCTGTGCGCCAGGTTTTCTACCGGCGGGATCCGAAGACCCGCCGGCGGATCGAGGAAGTGACTGTGTTCTCCAAGTACCGCGAGGTGAGCGGCGTTCAGTGGCCCTTCGTAATCGAGCGCAGCCGCGACGGCGAGAAAGTCTTCGAGATGTACTCCGAGCGGGTGGAGATTAATCGCGGCTTGAGCGACGAGCTGTTCCTGCTGCCGGCCAACATCAAGATTCTCAAGCCGCTGCCTTAGCCGGCGAGCGCGCGCAGGGCCCGCGCCGGAAGCGTTACCAAAGCCCAAAGAAGCTGTAGCACGCCGCCCACCGCTATGCCGACAATGCGGAAGGGCAGCAGCAGGAGCCACACCAAGGGATAAAGCAGCAAGGCGGCCAGGGCCAGCGGCCAGCACAGCACCAGCAGGATCAGCCAAAGCACAAAGGTCAACATCATCGCCTGCCTGTAGCTACGCAGCCTCCGGCCCTCAGGTTCCCTACTTCAGCCCGAGCTCCTCGAGCAGGCGTCCGGCGCGGTAAACCTTGCCGAGCGCCTCGACGATGCCCTGTGAGGCCACGTGCACCGAGCGGGCCTGCTCCTCGGTGTAGACAAAGCGATTGGGCAGGCTCTCTATGTTGCCGTCGAAAAGGATGCCGACGATTTCTCCGCGGCTGTTAACGGTGGGGCTGCCGGAGTTGCCGCCGTGGGTATCGGCGGTGGTGACGAAGTTGAAGGGAGTCTTCAAGTTCAGCGCGGAGCGGGCCTCCAACCACTGCTTGGGCAACCGGTATGGCGCCTTGCCGGTAGCCCGGCGGTAGAGCCCTTCAAACGTCGTGGCGTACGGGACCGGGCGGCCGGAGTGGTCGCGGTAGCCCTTCACTGCGCCGTAGGCCAGGCGCAGCGTGAAGGTGGCGTCGGGATAAGCTTCCTGGCCGAAGACCGCCAAGCGCGCCTGGGCTATCTTGGCGGCGCTCGAAGTCAGCACCGCCTCTACTTCGTCTTCGTAACGCTTCCGCAAAGCGCGGGCGGGGCCGTCCAACAGGCGCGCGAGCCGGATCATGCCGTCCTCGGAGGCACGCAGCGCCGCTGAATCCGAGGCCAGGCGCCTGCGCTCAGCTACATCTTTAAGCCGGCTGGCGGACACGTAATCCTGGGCCGCCTGTTCCGGTGTACGGCCGTCGAGGACCGCTTTGACGGTGGGATCATCGCTGCCCAGCTCTTGCCGGAGGAATGTGAAGTAGTCCGCCAGCACCGCGATCTCCATGGAATCGGTGATGGGCGCCGGTGAATAAAGCTGGCGCTCCAGACTGGGCAACGCCGAGTCGCGGTACTCGCGCAGCCGCTGGTCGTTAGGCTTCTGCCGTTCCTCCGCCAGGCGCAAGACGTCCCGCGCAATGCGCAGCAAGTCGGACCCGCGAGGGGCGCTGGCCTCCAGCAGCCAGTAGCTCTTGTAGTATTCGCGGAATTTCTCATAAGCCGCGGCCACCGCCGCCCAAGCTTCTCCGTAAAGGCGCCGCTTTTGCGGATCGGCCTCCACCGCAGCGCGCAACTTGCGCTCTTCGGCGCGCTTGAGATCCATGAGCTTGGGATCGCGCAGGCCGCTGAGGAACCCGCTGTAAGCTTTGTAGCTGTTTTGGTGCGAGAACAGGTTGTCGTGCGCTACGCGCTCGTTTTCCGCCCCCCGTGCGCTGTAAGCCTCAAGGGCGCGTATGAGCGAGGCCAGGCGGCGGTGAATCAACGGGTAGTAGTAGTCGCGGGAGAATTCAAGCTGCGCCACCGTCATCAACCTTCCGGTGGTGCCGGGGTTGCCCGGCACGAAGATCAACTCGCCCTCCTTGACGCCCTCCCGGCTCCAGGCCAGGTAGTTGGGCGTATGCGCCGGTTTGCCATTCTCGTAAACCCGGAAGAAAGCTATGTCCAGGCAATAGCGCGGGTAAGTGAAGTTGTCGGGATCCCCGCCAAAGAAGCCGATATCGGATTCCGGCGCGAAGACCAGCCGGACATCGGTGTACTTCTTGTACTCGTAAAGGTGGTAGCGCCCGCCGGAGTACAGGTTAACGACCTCGCAGCGGTTGCCGGAGCGGGCCGAACAGTCCTTTTCAATTCGCGCGATTTCCGCAAGCCGGGCGCGCAAGGCCTCGGCGTCCGCGGCGCCGGCTTTGACGGCGGCTCTAACCCGCTCGCTGACGTCCTGGATGCGCAAGAGCTGGTTGGCCTCCATGTCCGGACAGGGTTTCTCGTCGGCCATGGTGGCAGCCCAGAAGCCGTCGGTCACGTAGTTATGCTCGGCGGTGCTGAGCTTCTGGACACAATCCAGCGCCACGTGGTGATTGGTGAAGACCAAGCCGTTGGGCGAGACAAACGAGCCGGAGGCTCCCACGCGGAGCGAGGCCAGGCGCAGGCGTTCCAGGAAAGCATCGCTCACCTGGAAGCCGTACTTGGCGGCCACACGCTGTTTGGGAAAAGCCTCAAACAACCA
>Ga0272448_1003989_pt1 | contig 17118 bp, 13 predicted proteins | sample YNPCB0191_FD_202220 | JGI IMG/M metagenome (GOLD analysis project Ga0272448, IMG submission 202220) | Hot spring sediment microbial communities from Yellowstone National Park, WY, United States - YNP-CB-019-1 | ecosystem: Environmental > Aquatic > Thermal springs > Hot (42-90C) > Sediment... | reverse complement strand
GTTCGAGCAGATCCCGTTGACGTACATCAACCTGGCCAAGGCCAAGCGCGTCCTCTTCATGCATCAATCCACGGGGGAATTCATCTGGGACCTGGGCTTGGGATGTCTGGCGGGCCTGCACGGCGACCCGAACTACTATCCGCAGGAATGCGTGCAGTATGCCCAGTCCTCTCCTTACGACCGCAGCAACTGGAACTGGCCCATCTGGTACAGCCAGTTCGGCGGGCCCCAGGCGGACGCCATTGCGAAAATGGACCAGTTCGTCGATACGGTAAACGCCTTGGTGACGCCCCCCGGCAGCGCTTATAACGTGGTCGGCATGAAATTCTGTTATGTGGATGGGTGGAATCAGGCGTGGTACTACGATCCTCAGTGGTGGCCGACGCCGCCGACCCATGGCTACCGCTACCACTACCGGCAGCACATGGAAGATCTGGAGCGCGCCAATCCGGGGAAGCAGTTCATTTGGGCGACCTCGGCGCTGTGGATCGAGAATCATCCCAACTGCGGCGATATCAGCAACTTCAACGAGGGACTGCGCGCATACGCCCGGGCGAACGGCAAGCTGTTGTTCGACATCGCCGACATCGAGTCTCACGATCCGAACGGCAACGCCTGCAAGCAAAACGGATGCGAATCCATGTGCCCGGAGTACTCCTTCTATCCACCGAACAACGATTCCCATCCCAACGTCGTGGCCAGCATTCGCTTGGCGAAGGCCTTCTGGTGGCTGATGGCGCGGGCATCGGGATGGAGCGGCCCGACAGGCGGCAGTCCGGCCCCGCCGCAGAATCTGCGCATCAAGAACCCTTAGGCCCCGTGATCGGCAACCAGACGGTGGAGTCGGTGCTGCGGCAAGACAATTCAACAGGGAGCGGTACGCATATCCCGGCCGGCAGGCGGTTGCGCGTCCTGGACCCGGCTCCGGGCACCCTGCGCGGCAACGATCGGGAAGCCCCGCGCACGGCGCCGGCGATTGGGTGCATACCGGCCGGAAAGTTCCGCGTGTGCAGCCCGAGGAGGGGTGACCATTGCACGCATGCGGCTCCGCATGGGATCGAGCAGACCGGGCATGCCTCGTCTGATGGCCGGGTCACTTGCACGCAACCTTTTCGAAGGCGCTGCCGCCCGGGGCAGCGGCTTTCGGGAACCGGTTCGTATTCCATATAACCGGAAAGGACCCCGGCAATCATGCGGCATACGAAATTCGTGCATTCCTTCCTGGAGGACTCCGCAGACTCTTTTCCTGACAAACCGGCGCTCCTGGACGGCCGGCGCCGGTGTGGGTTTGCGGAATTGAACGGGGCGGCCAACAGACTCGCGCGGCTTCTGCTCAAGCTGGGGTTGAAAAAGGGCGAGCGGGTCGCTCTCTATATCGAGAACTCCATGGAGTACGTGGTCACCTATTATGCCGTGCTCAAAGCGGGCGGTGTTGCGGTGGCCTTGAATACCGAAAACACCGCAGACGACACGTCATATATTGTCGCGAACTGCGGCGCCCGCTTTCTGGTCACCGACGAAAAGATGTGCAGGAAACGCTCGCTGCCGGCGGAAGATGGGGAGTTCGGCAAAGTTTTCGTGCGGCCGCCGTCGTTGGAGAGCGTTCTGCTATGGTCCGATGCGCAGCGGCGCAAGCCGGGGAGCCGGTGCGAGGCAACGGTGCTGTTGCCGAGGGACATGGAGCAGGAATCGCTTGCGAACCCCGGGTTGCGGTTGATCGACCTCGATATCGCCGCGATCGTCTATACCTCAGGAAGTACCGGGAAGCCGCGCGGCGTGGTTCTCTCGCACCTCAATATCGTTTCCAATACGCGCTCCATCGTCGACTATCTTGAATTGACCTCGGAAGACCGCATAATGGTGGTGCTGCCGTTCTATTACATCTACGGGAAATCGCTTCTCCATACCCATTTCTACGTCGGCGGTTCCGTGGTCATCGACAATCGCTTCCTTTATCCCGACGTGATCCTGGAGACCATGCTGCGGGAGGAGGTGACCGGCTTTGCCGGCGTGCCGTCGACCTTCAGCATCCTGCTGCGGCGCTCCAATTTGAGAAGGTGCAAGTTCGACAAGCTGCGCTACGTCACCCAGGCGGGCGGATCCATGGGACCGTGCCTCCAGAAGCAGGTGGCGGAAGCGTTTGCGCCGGCCAGGCTCTACGTGATGTACGGAACGACCGAAGCCTCCCCCAGGCTGTCTTACCTGGATCCTGAGGACCTGCCGAGAAAATGGGGATCGATAGGCAAAGCCATTCCGAATGTCGAGCTCTATATCGCGGACCCGGAGGGCAGGGCGCTGCCTGCCGGAGTGGAAGGGGAGATCGTGGCGCGCGGTTCCAACATCATGTGCGGCTATTGGAACGACCCGGAAGCCACGGCACAGGCACTCCGACACGGAGTTTACCACACGGGCGATCTCGGCAGAATGGATGACGAGGGATTCATTTACGTGATCGGGCGCATGAACGACTTGATCAAGATCGGCGGAAACCGTGTGAGCGCGAAGGAGATCGAGGAAGCGATCTGCGAGCACCCGGCTGTGGTCGAGGCGGCCGTCATCGGGGAGCCCGACGACCTTCTCGGCGAAGCCCCCAAAGCGTTCGTCGTGGTGAATGGAAGCGACGGCGCCCGCATCATCGAAGAACTTCCCGCGTTCTTGAGGCAGCGCTTGGCGGGCTACAAGATTCCCAAGTCCTATGAAGTCCGCGATACCATACCCAAGAGCGAATCGGGCAAGGTGCAAAAGCTGAGGCTGAAAGCCGATTCCGCGCGCATGCGGGACAGGCGGAACGAGAGCGCATCCGCTGTCCGGCGCTCGCTCTGACCTCTGGGTGAGGTGCCGCTCGAGCGGCCGGCGGATGCGGCCGCAATCACCGGAATTTACGCAAGTCCGACTTCCCCTGAATACCCCTGCTATTCGAGCTCGCATGCACAAGAGCAGCTTGCGGGGGCGCAGGATGCCGAGTCCGGCTACAGGCGGTCGCGTGCCGAGGCGCAGCGATCGCAAGTGTGCGCTTGCAGCAGGATCGCGACCGGCGTGCCGGCGGGCTGCGGCGAACGATTGCGCCCGGCGGCGCGATTTCCGGGCGGAGTCGCGGGGGCGCCGCAGGATTGCGCCCGAATACGAAGCAAGAGAAAAGCTGCGCGTGCGTGACGCGGCGATGTTTTCTGAAAGGAGTCTGGTGCTATGCGCCGACCAATGGTATTGAGCGTGATCGTGAGTTGCGGATTGTTCTGGACAATCTCCGGGCTGCCGGCACCCGATGCGGGAAGCGAGTCAGCAGGGGCCCAAGCTCAGACGGTCGGTTCCCGGACAGCCGTCACGAATCTGCGCGGGCTGTCGCAGGACTACCGCCTGGGCGTCGGCGACACCGTGGAAATTCAGGTGGTCGACGCGCCCGAACTGAGCCAGACGACCCAGATTTCCGCGGTGGGCCAGATCAATTTCCTTCCCGCCGGCACCATAGCCGTCGAGGGCCTGACCGCCGCGGAAGCGGAGGAAAAGATCGCTTCTGTTTTGCAGGAGAAGAAGCTGGTGCGGGAACCTCAGGTGCTCGTTTTCATAAAGGCCTATCAGGCAAAGCGGATCTACGTGATGGGGGAGCTTGCGTTTCCCGGCGAATACGTAATGTCGCAGAACCTCTCGGTAATGGATGCGTTACTGCTCGCAGGCGGCCTGGGCCCGTATCCGCCGCGCTTCGGATACCTCCACCGGCATGTTTCGACCCGCAGGGAAGACCGGCCGCCCCCGCCGAGCGTGCTTGCGAGGCCGGATGCTCCGAGGGAGGGAACCGAGATCTACAAGATCGACCTCCAGCCGTTCCTGGAAGGCAAGTCGCCCCAACCGGACCTTGCGCTCCGGCAAGGAGATTACCTGATCGTCCCCAGAGAGGAAGTGCAGTTCTTCTACGTCCTGGGCGAGGTGACCAACCCCCTCTACTATGTTTACCCTTCCGGTAAGTCTCTCATGGTCAGCCAGGCGATCGCGCAGGCGGGCGGTCCCACTACGGCGGCCAAGCCGTCGCAGACCATAATCTCGCGCAAGGACGGCCGGGGCAAGCGGCAGGAACTCAAAGTCGATTTTGCCGCCATCATACAGGGCAAACAGCCGGACATCGAAGTCCTTCCCGAGGACGTCATTTTCGTGCCGAGCAGCAGGCTTACGGTGATCAAGGAGGACTACATCACCAAGACGGATTTGATCATCGAGGGTACGGCCTTTCGGGTGGGGCGCTACTACCAACTGCCGGCAGAGGCACGGCAGGGCGGGCCGTTCAGGATATTCCAGTAGGAAATGTGCAACGGCCGGGCCGTTTTTCACCCGGGCGGACGTCAAACGAGGGTGATCCATGAACACGGACAAGAGAATGAGCGGCAAGAAATCGGCGGTATTCTGGTCTCTGGCGGTTCTGCTCCTCTGCATCGCGACTGCAAGCGGCAGGCAATCCCCGGGGCAAGCCGGAGCGGGCGCCGTACAGCAGGAATTTCCTGAATATCGCGTGGGTCCCGGAGATCTGTTGTCGATCCGCGTCTTCGGCCTCGATCAGTTCGACCAGACGGCACGGATCAGCAATTCCGGCAAGATCCATGTCCGTTATATCGGGGTTCTCCGGGTGGCGGACACGACCGTCGGCCAGATCGAGCAGGAGATCGCCAGGGAACTCAGGGAGCGCGGACTGGTAAAGGAACCTTGGGTGCGCGTCCAGGTGGAGGAGTACAATGCCCAGCCTGTCTTTGTCATAGGCGAGGTCAACTCCCCGGGGCAGATAATGATAACCGGGGAGATGCACCTGGTGGACGTCATCACCAAGGCGGGAGGATTCAGGCCCAGCGCCGCCGAGGAGGCCTTCCTGATACGGCGCGGCGGGCATTACCGTAGCGCGATCGAGGCCATCCGCCAGGGATCGGAGAACCCTTCCGAGGAGGCGTCTCAGTCGGGCGGCAGGCCCCCGGAAACCGCGGGCGGAGCCTCTACTGAAGCGGCAGAGAGCGGCACAAGAATCAAGATCAACATCCCTCAGTTGAGCGACGGCAGCCGACCGGAACTGAACGTGCGCGTGCAGGGCGGAGACGTGTTTTACGTGCCGACCATGCGCCAGCAGGTCATCTACATAATCGGCGAGGTAAAGTTCCCCGGGGCATACGTTCTGCCGCGTTATTACGACCACATCACGGCGACGCGGGCCCTGGCATACGCCGGGGGGACGCTGAGGCGGAGCGCCAAGACGAACAAAGCGTTCATCGTGCGCTACGACAAGAACGGCGCCATCCGGCCGATTCCCTTCGATATCAGCGCGAGCATCAAGGGAAAGCAGCCGGACATCCCTATGATGCCGAACGACATCATCTTCGTGCCCCGCAGCGTCGCAAAGATGACCGGCTACAAGTTATTGGACATGACGGCCCACATGACTCACCAGTTTGTCATTTTCTGAATGGAAGCGAGCTGTGCGGTTCGGGGACGGCACGTCCGCCGTTCGTTACGGTCGCGCCAGTGATCGGCGGGTGGGGATCGTGCGCGAAAAACCCGAAGGCCCGGAATGTTCTGTGTCGATATGGGATCGACGCCCGCTTTTTCGTGCCGGAGCGGTTGCGCGGTCCACGATGGGGTATGAGAGTGCCTGACAGCGTTGCGGTTTCAGGCCGGCGCGCGGAAGGCGGTGGCCGCGCCGACCGCGGGGCGCCCGTGGTGGTCCAGGCCGAGCGAGGTTGGGCCTCGCTGGGCTTGCGGGATATATGGGAATACCGGGAACTGCTGTTTTTCCTGACGTGGCGCGAGCTGCAGGGAACCTATCGCCAGACGGCGCTGGGAATGATCTCCTGGGTCTTTCTCCGCCCCCTGCTGAACGTTCTGGTGCTTTCCGTGGTCTTCGGGCGCGTGGTCAGAGTCCCCACGGACGGTGTGCCCTACCCGCTTTTCGCGCTCGCCGCGCTGATACCCTGGGGCTTTTTTGCGAACGCCGTGCAACGGGCGGCGCGCAGCCTGGTCGACAACATGCACGTGATTTCCAAGGTCTATTTTCCGCGCATGGTCATTCCGATCGCGGGTGCATCGTCCGGCCTGGTGGATTTCGCCGCATCGTTCGTCGTCCTCCTGGTTTTTCTCGTCATCTATCGCATGCCCTTGCGCTGGGAAACGCTGGCGGTGCCCTTGTTTCTGCTGATCGCCTTTGCGTTCTCGCTGGCAACAGGCCTGTGGCTCGCCACTCTTTCCGTGAAGTACCGGGATGTGTCGTTCGCGGTGACTTTCCTTCTGCAGGCGTTCATGTACGCTTCGCCGGTCGTTTATCCTGCAAGCATGGTTCCCCGATCTGCGCTGTGGCTGTACCGTCTCAATCCGATGACCGGCGTCATCGAGGGCTTTCGTTGGGCTTTGCTGGGCTCCGTGCCGCTGCCGGGACGATGGATCCTGATTTCGGTCCTGCTGGTCGTGCTCCTTCTGATCAGCGGGGCTTTCGTTTTTCGCCGGACGGAGCGTACTGCGGTGGACATTCTTTGAACGGGTGCCGGGTGGTCGTGGAGTCCGGAAGCGACGGCGCAGCAGCGGCCGCGCCGCGGACAGACTCGCGATACGCCCCGCCTCCGACTTCGCCAAATCGATAGGGGTCAGGGCTGCAATGGAAGAGTGTGCCAGTGCCATCCGCGCTTACATAGCGGAAAACATACTGTTCAGCGGGGATGTGTACCCGTTTCCGGATGACGCTTCGTTCCTGGACGAGGGGATCGTCAACTCCATGAACGTCCTGGAATTGGTGGCGTTCGTCGAAAGTCGCTTCGGCATCGCCGTCGGCGATGACGACATCGTGCCGGACAACTTCGACTCGGTGAGCAAACTGGCGGCCTACGTCATGCGCAAGCGCGCCGCCGCCGCTTAGGTGCGAGCCGACACCGCCGGGCAATGCGTTTGGTTCGGGAATTTCTGGAAGAGAGCGCCCGGCGGTCGCCGGACAAGGTGTGCCTGGTGTGCGACGGGCAGAGGTTGACTTACGCCGAGGTCGATGCGCGGGCCAACCGCCTGGCAAACGCACTACGCGAATACGGATTCAAGCGGGGCGACCGCGCGGTCATCGTCCTGCCGAACTGCATCGAAGCGGTGGTGTCGATTTTCGGCGTTCTCAAGGCCGGCGGAACCTTCGTCCCGGTCAATTACTCCACGCCGGAACATAAACTCGGCTACATTCTGGACAACTGCGGAGCGCACTCACTCATTGTGGACGCAAGGCACCAACCGCTTGCGCGCCGCCTTCGCAGGCAGCTCCCCGCGCTCGCGACCGTGATCGTGGTTGCGCCGGGCCCTGAGCGCGAGGCGGCGGCCGACGGCTTGCTGGATTTCGAGCGGATACAGTCGGACTATCCTGCGCTCCGTCCCGCGGTCGTGAACATCGATCTCGATCTCGCCTGCCTGATCTACACCTCGGGCAGCACGGGTGAACCGAAGGGGGTGATGTCGGACCACGGCAACATCGATTTTGCGACCGATGCGATCATCAGCTACCTGGAGAACGTCGAGGACGATGTGGTCATCGGGCTGCTGCCCCTTTCCTTCGACTACGGACTCTATCAGCTCCTGATGACATTCAAGTTCGGCGGTACGCTGGTGCTCGAGAGAGGGTTTGTCTATCCGGCGGCGGTTCTGCAGAGAATACAGCAGGAGAGGGTCACAGGACTTCCCGGAGTGCCGACCATGTTCGCAGTGCTGATTCGGATGGATTTGAGCCGGTTTGACCTTTCGAGCCTGCGTTACCTTACCAACACCGCCGCGGCGCTGCCCCCGGGCCATATCCTGGAACTCCGGCGCAAGTTTCCCGGCGCTCGCCTGTATTCCATGTACGGTCTCACGGAAACCAAGCGCACGCTTTATCTACCGCCCGAGGAGCTGGAGCGCCGTCCCGGCTCCGTGGGCATCGCCATTCCCGGCACGGAAGTCTGGATCGTAGACGACGAGGGGCGCCGCCTGGGGCCGGGCCGGGTGGGCGAGCTTGTGGTGCGCGGGCGCCATGTCATGCGAGGCTACTGGGGAGACGAGGCCGCCACCGCCGAGCGCTTCCGGCCCGGGCCCCTGCCGGGCGAGCGCGTGTGCTACACCGGCGATCTCTTCCGCATGGACGAGGAGGGATTCTTTTACTTCGTGGCCCGGCGGGACGATATCATCAAGTGTCGCGGCGAAAAAGTTGCGCCCCGCGAAGTGGAGAATGTTCTGTACGGCCTCGAGGGTGTCCGCGAAGTCGCCGTCGTCGGCGTGCCCGATCCGCTTCTGGGCGAGGCCGTCAAAGCGTTCCTGGTCGTAGACGGACATCCAATCAGTGAAGCGGATGTGCTCGCCTATTGCCGCCGCAACCTCGAGGTTCACATGGTTCCCAAGTATGTCGAATTCCGCAGCGAACTGCCGAAGACCGACTCCGGAAAGATCAGCAGGAGCGCTCTCCGGTAAAGAGCAGGATGCAGGCTTCCGGGATTGCAGGGGACCGTGCTGCGGGCCCCCTCGCCACCGGGTATGACCATGTGCGGGATTGTCGGGGTTCTCAACCTGGCCGATGAACCTCCGGTCGAGCTTCATGTGCTCGAACGGATGCTGGCCATGGTCCGCCATCGCGGCCCGGACGAGTTCGGCCTCTATCGGGATGCCGCTGCGGGCCTGGGAAGCGCGCGCCTCAGCATCATCGACTTGAGCGGGGGAAGCCAGCCCATCGGAAGCGAGGACGGATGCCTGTGGATCGTGTTCAACGGAGAGATCTTCAATTACGTGGAGCTGCGGCCCGAGCTCGAGGCCCGCGGGCACCGTTTTTCCACCTGCAGCGACACCGAGGTCGTGCTGCACTTGTACGAGGAGCAAGGCCCCGAGTGCCTGGGCCGCCTGAATGGCCAATTCGCCATGGCGATCTGGGACGCGCGCAAGCGCGAGCTTTTCCTGGCGCGCGACCGCCTCGGCATCCGGCCCTTGTTCTACGCGAGCAGGAACGGCCGCCTGGTTTTCGGCTCGGAGATCAAATCCATCCTGGCGTACCCCGGAATGGAGGCGCAAATCGACGCCGACTCCCTGGATCAGGTATTCAGCTATTGGAGCACTCTGGCGCCGCGCAGCGCCTTTCGAGGCATCTATGAGATACCCCCCGCCCACTACCTTCTCGCGCGGCGAGGTTCTCTGAGTGTCCACCGTTACTGGGCCCTGGACTTTACGGCCGAACCCGAAGGGCGCCGCCCGGAGGGTGAGTACCGGGAAGAACTCGAGAGTCTCTTGAGCGACGCTTCCCGGATTCGGCTGCGGGCCGACGTGCCCGTTGGCGCCTACCTGAGCGGCGGCCTCGATTCCGCGATCACCACCGCCGTAGCGCGCAGGCATGCGAGCGGCCGGGTGCAGACTTTTTCGATCGCCTTCGACAATCCCGAGTTCGACGAGAGCGGCTTTCAGCGGCTGGCGGCGGAGTTTCTCGGCACCGAACACCGGACGGTCCATTGTACCCACGCCGACATTGCGAGGGTTTTTCCCGACGTTATCTGGCACACCGAAGCACCTGTTTTGCGCACCGCACCGGCACCGCTTTTCCTCCTGTCCCGGCTGGTCCGCGACCACCGGCTGAAAGTCGTGCTCACGGGCGAAGGGGCCGACGAGATCCTCGGGGGATACGAGATATTCAAGGAGATGAAAATCCGCCGCTTCTGGGCCCGGCGGCCGGATTCCAATCTCCGGCCGCAGCTGCTGCGGCGGCTGTATCCCGACATCGCCGGTTTCGGCGGCGGCCCTGCTTTCCTGTTCGCCTTTTTCCGGCGGAACCTTACCGATACCGACGACCCCTTTTATTCCCACCTGATCCGCTGGAACAACAACGCCCGCAACCGTCGCTTTCTCCTTCGGGATGGAGCGGGAGCCCATCATGCAGACAGGATACCGCTGCCGGAGAATTTCCGACTCTGGCCCCCCCTCGGCCGGGCAATGTATCTCGAAGCCGCCATCTTCCTTTCGGGATACCTGCTCTCCTCGCAGGGGGACCGCATGGCGATGGCCCACTCCGTGGAGGGGCGATACCCGTTCTTGGATTACCGTGTGGTCGAGTTTGCCGGCCGCTTGCCGCCGACCCTGAAGGTACGCGGCCTCACGGAAAAGTGGTTGTTGAAACAGATCGGGCGGCGCCTGCTGCCTCCGGAGATCTGGCGGCGGCCCAAACGCCCCTATCGCGCTCCCATCCACCGGTGTTTTTTCCCGGACTCGCCGGCGTATGTCGACGAACTGCTCGGGGAACCGGCCTTGCGCCGGAGCGGCCTGTTCAAGCCTGCTGCAGTGGCTCAACTGGTGCGCAAGGCGCGCACCGGAGTGAATCTGAGCGAAGTGGAAGACATGGCCCTGGCGGGCATACTCTCGACCCAACTGCTCCATCACCGGTTCGTGCGCGACTTCAACGTGCAGGAGCTTCCGGCGGGGAAAGCAACGAAGCTCGTGGATCGTATCGGGAGGACCTAAGGAATGGACCGTAATGACGGGGTGGGGCTTGCACCGCGTTTTGACCGGAGCGCCTTGAACATAGACGCCGAGAAGGAAACGGCGCGCATTGTGGGGGCCCTGCGCCAAGCCGTCCACCGGCAGCTGCACCGCCAGGGAGCGGTCGTTGGGATCAGCGGCGGCATCGATTCGTCGGTGGTTCTGGCCCTCTGCGCCCGCGCTTTTACTTCCCAGCGCGTGGCGGCGCTGATCCTGCCGGAGCGTGACTCCAGTCCGGAGAGCGTCCTCCTGGCGCGCCGCGTCGGCGAATGCTTCGGTATCACGCCGGTCGTGGAGGACATCACCGCAGCTCTGGAAGGCCTCGGCTGCTACCGGCGCCGGGACGAAGCGATCGCCCGCGTGTTCCCCGGCTACGGGCCCGGCTGGAAGGCAAAGATCCGGATTCCGGGCAGCCTTCTGGAACAGGATACCCTGAATGTGTTCCACCTGACGGTTATCGGTCCGGACGGCCGGGAGGACAGCCGCCGGCTGCCCCTGCAGGAGTTTTACCAGGTGGTCGCGGCTTCCAACTTGAAGCAGCGCACCCGCATGTCCATGCTCTACTATCACGCGGAACTGAGAAACTACGCCGTAATCGGCACCGGAAACAAGAACGAGCACGCGCTCGGGTTTTTCGTGAAGCACGGCGACGGCGGCGTCGACGTCCAGCCCATCGCCCATCTCTTCAAGACCCAGGTCTATCAGCTGGCCGAGTACCTGGGCGTTCCCGGAGAGGTGCGCAGGCGGACCCCGACTACGGATACATACAGCGCCGGCAGCTCGCAGGAGGAATTCTTCTTCCGCGTCCCTTTCGAGATCCTCGACCTGGTCTGGCTGGGCCACGAAAGGGGAATTCCCTCGCCGGAGATCGGCAAAGCCCTGGGGCTCGGCGCGGCCCAGGTCGACCGCGTGATAGCGGATATCACGCGCAAGCGGCGCACGACGTCCTATCTGAGGGCGGCCGCCCTCACGGTTTCCGATACTCGGGCATGACCGCGTCATGAACAGACAGTTTCCCGCATTGAGCGGCCTGGCGATGCTGCTCATCGTGCTCAATCACACGATCGAATTGGGCACGAAGATGCCCGCCCACTACGGCTTCCCGCAAGCGCAGGGGACGGCGCGCGTCGTGCTCCTCCTGCTGCAGGCTCTGGGGGTCTTCGCGGTGCCCACGTTCCTTTTCATTTCGGGCGCGTTCATTTCCTATGCGGCCAGGGGCAATCCGCCCAGGTTGAGTGCGCGGTTCCTCGGCCTCGCCCTGTCTCATATCTGCTGGCCCTACTTTTTGTGGTCGTTGTTGTTCTATGCCGTGATCCTGCTGCAGCTGGGGGAGCGCTATACCGTGCCGGGCTATCTCAAGAACCTCGTGGTAGGCTACCCCTTTCACTTCATACCGTTGCTGTTGTTTTTCTACCTGCTTTCCCCGCTGCTGGTGCGGCTCGGCGCGCGCTTCGGGGCGCCGCTGGTCCTGGCTTTTGCGGCCTACCAGGTGTATCTCCTCATCGCGCTGCAGGGAACGCTCCTGCCGCCGCCGACGAGACACTTCGTACCGCCTGTCGTGGGGCGGACGATGGCTCAATGGGCCGTCTATTTTCCCCTGGGGCTGATCTACGGAATGCACTCCAAGGCTCTGCTGCCGAAACTGAAGCAGCTTCGGCCGGTGCTGCTGCTGTTGACCCTCGCCGCCTTTGTCGTGCGCGGCCTTTACGTGAACGGCATCGTGCAGCAACCGCTGGCGGCCGATCTGGCCCCGCTCCCGCTGGTGCTGCTCCTGCCCGTTATCGAACGCGGTTCTTTGCCCGCGGCCGGCTTCCTGGAAGGGGTCGGCAAGCGCTCCTATGGCTTGTACCTGACGCATTTGCTGGTGCTCGACCTGATCCTGTGGGGGATCGGGAGCCGCGCGCCGATGCTTTTCAACCAGCGCCTTGCACTGCTCCCCGCTTTGTTTTTCGTGGCGCTGTCGGTGCCGCTGCTGATGATGAACGGGCTGGCGCGCTCCCCGGCGCGCAGCCTGTGCCGTTACGTTTTCGGGTGATCCGGGGCTTTCGAGAACCCGAGTTTCCATGATATCGCGAGTGACGGTGCGCAAGGCGGTGCTGGGGCTCTCCCTCGGCATACTTGTGGCGGCGCTTGCCGTCGGCGGGACGGCGCTCGTGGCGCCCGCAGCGCGCAACAAGATGGCCGCGGCCGCGCGCGCGACGCGGGACCTGACCGCGGCCATGCTCGATAGCCGCCGGGTGCGCGCCGACCGCCGCGGGGAGTTCGCCAATGTCATCTTCCTGCACCACTCGGTCGGACGGAATCTGATCCGCCAGGGCGGGCTTCGGGAACTCCTGAGCGCGGCCGGTTTCAGCTTTTACGATCACGACTACAACGGCACGGGACTGGTGAAGCCCGACGGCGCTCCGGCCGGTTACAGCTACCGCGTCCCCGGCGACGACACCGACCCCGGAGGGCTGGCGCGCATCTTCGAGCAGCCGGCGCACGGCCTGCCGCTGAACGCTTGGAGCGCTCTTTTGCAGCACGAGGTGATCGTCGTCAAGTCCTGCTTTTTGTCGATGCGCAACCTTGGCGACGCGGAGCTGGAACATCAGAAGCGGGATTACCTGAGGATGCGGGCGGCGATCGACCGTCACCGCGACAGGCTGTTCATTGTCCTGACCTCCCCGCCCGCCAATCCGGCCGAGACGACGGCGGCCGCGGCCGCCCGGGCGCGCGCGCTCTCGCAATGGCTCCTGTCCGAGGAGTTTCGCGGGGGACGCTCCAACCTGTATGTCTTCGATCTATTCGGACTTCTTGCCGAGAACGATCCGGCTATGCCCGACTACGGCATGCTGCGTGCCTCATACCGGGAGGCGGGGGATTCGCATCCCAACCAGGCGGCGAACCGGACGGTCGCGCCGATTCTCGCCCGATTCATCGAGGAGTGCGCCCGCGATTACCGGGCGCGCGGGCGGCGGGAAATGATGCCGGCCGGCGGCGCAGGCGTCGAAAAGGCGGGAGGCATGGCGGAGGCGGGAGCCGCGCCGGCGCCCCGGGCGGTGCTTTCTTGTACGAGAGGCTCATGGCAAATATACTGGTGACGGGCGGCGCAGGCTTCATCGGTTCGCATCTGGCGGAGGAACTGGCGGCACGGGGCCACCGCGTGGTTGTCCTCGACGACCTGAGCGGCGGCTTCGTGGACAACATCGCCGGCGGCATCGAGTTCGTTCAGGGGAGCATCAACGACGTCGCCCTGGTCGACAGCCTGTTCGCGCGCGGGTCATTCGAATACGTCTATCATCTGGCCGCCTATGCCGCCGAGGGCTTGAGCCACTTCATCAAGCGCTTCAACTACAACAACAATCTGATCGGCAGCACCAACCTGATCAACGCCGCAGTCAACAACAACATCCGGTGCTTCGTCTTCACGTCCTCCATCGCCGTCTACGGCAGCAGCCCGCAATTGCCGATGACCGAGGAAACCCCGGCGCGACCCGAGGATCCCTACGGCATAGCGAAGCTGGCCGTGGAGCAGGAACTGCAGATATGCAAGCATATGTTCGATCTCGACTATGTAATATTCCGGCCGCACAATGTATACGGCGAGCGGCAGAACATAGGCGATCGGTACCGCAATGTCGTGGGCATATTCATGAACCAGATTCTCCAGGGCCGCCCCATGACCGTTTTCGGTGACGGGAGGCAGACGCGGGCTTTCAGCTACATCCGCGACGTCGTCCCGGTCATGGCCGACGCGATCGCCACACCGGCGGCCTACAACCAGGTTTTCAATATCGGCGCCGATCAGCCGTACAGCGTCAACGAGCTCGCGATGGCGGTGGCGCGCGTCATGAGGGTCGAGCCCAGGATCGTGCACCTCAAGGCGCGCCGGGAGGTGGAACACGCCTACTCGGCTCACGACAAGGTGCGCCGCGTCTTCGGCGAGCGGCGGCTGCACGGGCTGGAGGAAGGGCTGGAAGCGATGGCGCGCTGGGTCGAAAAACACGGGGCACGGACCAGCAGGAAATTCGAGAACATCGAAATTACCAAGAATTTTCCTGAAGCCTGGCTGGAGTAAGGCGATGCCGCATCCCCTGGTGGTGAGCGTCGTTTTGAACAGCGACCGGTGCCGGGATACGCTCGAGTGCCTGGCGTCGCTCGCGCGCTCCGATTACGAGAATCGGCGGGCGATCGTCCTCGACAATAACTCGCGCGACGGTTCGGCCGAGGCGGTGGCCCGGCACTTTCCGGAGGTCCGGGTGATCCGGCTCGAGCGCAATCTGGGCTATGCGGGCAACAACAACGTGGGCATCGAGGCGGCGCTGGCGGAAGGAGCGGAATGGGTGTTCGTGCTCAATGAAGACACGGTGCTGGCTCCGGATTGCCTCACCCGCCTCGTCGACGCCGGCTCCGCAGACGCACGTATCGGGGTTCTCGGCCCCATGGTGTACCATCATGACGAACCGCAGATCATACAGTCGGCCGGGGGGCGCATGGACGGGGCATGGCGCGCCTGGCACGAGGGCCAGAACGAGCCGGACCGCGGCCAGTTCGTGGCGCCCCGCCGGGTGGAATGGATATCGGGCTGCGCCATCCTGGTGCGCCGCGCGGTCATCGAGGAGGTGGGGGCGCTCGACGCGCGCTTTTTCTATTACTGGGAAGAGACCGAATGGTGTCTGCGGGCGCGGCGGCGCGGTTGGCTGGTGGTACACGTGCCCGAAGCCCGTCTCTGGCACAAAGGGGTGCAGCGCGACTACCGGCCGAAGCCGTCGGTCACCTATTACAGCACGCGCAACCGGCTCCTGATGATGTCCAAGCACGGCGCGCCTCTAAGGGCATGGCTTCTGGTCTGGGGACAGATGCTGCGCACGCTGATCAGCTGGTCGATCCGACCCAAGTGGCGGTGCATGCGCGAGCACCGCAGGGTCATGTGGCGCGGCATCCTGGATTTCCAGCGGGGACGATGGGGGGCGATTGCGCCGTGATCCGGGCGGTGCCGGGTTTGGGATCCCCGAGGCGCGCGCGCAAGGATCAAAAGGAATGAAAATCCTGTTTCTATCGACCTGGTTTCCCTATCCCCCGGACCAGGGTTGCAAGATCCGCGCCTACCATATGCTCAAGGCGCTCGCCGAGCAGCACGAGACGGTCCTGCTCTCCTTCCAGGACGGCCCGATCGAGCCGGCCTGGCTGGAACACCTCGGCGGTTTGTGCCGGAGCGTAGAGGTCGTCGGGCGCGATCCTTTTGCCGCCGGCCGGAACGGCAGGCTGCGGGGCTGGCTGTCATTGAAACCAAGTTCGGTCGTCGCCACCCACTCGGCCGAAATGGCGCGGCGCGCCCGGGTGCTTGCGGCACGCTGGCAACCGGACAGGATAATGGCGCTGACCTTCGTCACCGCCCCCTATGCGCTGGCCGCGAACCAGGCATGCAGGCGTGCGGCCTGCGTGGTCGATGTCGACAATCTGCTGACCCGGATGCTGCAGGAATCGTACCAGCGGGCGGGATCCGCGGTCTCGCGCCTGCGGCGCGGACTGGCTTGGTGGAAGTTCCGGCGTTACGAGAGATGGCTGTATGGTCGTTTCGACCTCTGCCTGACCGTATCGGAGCTGGACCGGCGAACCCTGCTCGGGCTTCTGAACGGGGGGAGGGGGCGGGTCGAAATAGTCCCTAACGGCGTGGATGCGGGTCATAACCGCCCCGGGCTGGCGCCGCCGGAGGCCGACACGCTGGTATACAACGGCGCCCTGACATATTCGGCCAACTACGAAGCGATGGAGTACTTTCTGGGCCGCGTATTTCCTCGCATACGGGCCCATGTGCCCGGCGCGCGCCTGCGCATCACCGGGAGAACCGAGGGGGTGGCGCTCGAGCGCCTCGCCCTGAACGGGAACGTGTCCCTCACCGGCTACCTGAAAGACGCCCGCCCGGTCGTGGCCGGCAGCTGGGCCTGCGTGGTGCCGCTGCTGAGAGGCGGCGGCTCGCGGGTCAAAATCCTGGAGGCGATGGCTCTGGGCACGCCGGTCGTCAGTACCTCGAAGGGTGCCGAAGGATTGGACGTGACCGACGGCCGGCACCTGCTGCTCGCGGACTCGCCCGATCGCTTTGCCGAGCAAACCGCCCGCTTGCTGCGGGACCCGGGACTGCGCTCGGCACTCGCGGCCGCCGCGCGCCGTTTGGTGGTGGACCGGTACCAGTGGGGCGACATCGGCGCGCGCGTGTGCGGCCTGATGGAAAACTGCCGGCGATCCTGAACGGAGACGGGAGCGGGAAGCGATGGCGAGTGTGTATCAGCGCGTCAGGGGTTTCGAACCCGTGCTGCCGCGGGGGCTGGTGCGCGGGCTGCGGCGAATCCGGATTTGCGTTCAGGGCTTCGGCCTTTTCGTGATCAACGCCGCCGGAAATGTGCCCGCCCACCGGGCGCGCCGGCTCGTGTATCGGCTCTTCGGGGTGCGCATCGGGCGCGGCAGCATCATTCACTGGCAAACACGTTTCTTTCAGCCCTCGGGCATCGAAATCGGCGAGTATTGCAATATCGGCAACGGTGCGTTTCTGGACGGGCGCCGCGGCCTGAAAATAGGCAATTGCGTCGCCACCGGCTCCGAAGTCATGATCTATACACTGCAGCACGACATCGACAGTCCGACGTTCGAGGTCGCCGGCGGTCC
>Ga0272448_1003987_pt1 | contig 17120 bp, 12 predicted proteins | sample YNPCB0191_FD_202220 | JGI IMG/M metagenome (GOLD analysis project Ga0272448, IMG submission 202220) | Hot spring sediment microbial communities from Yellowstone National Park, WY, United States - YNP-CB-019-1 | ecosystem: Environmental > Aquatic > Thermal springs > Hot (42-90C) > Sediment... | reverse complement strand
ACCCATTGCTACTCCCTGCCCCGAGTGGATCCCGGCGCCGGGGGAATCGCCCTTGCCGATTTCGACGGCGACGGCAAAACCGATTTCTGCCTCTACGGCCACGGGCGCGTCATACTGATGCAAAATGCCGGCAGTTCTTACAACGAGATCCCATTGCCCCTGGACGGCGGCGCACGCTCCGCCGCCTGGGCGGATCTCGACGCCGACGGCAGGCCCGACCTGCTGCTCGCGACACCTACCGGGCCGCGCCTCTTCCTCAACAACGGAGGCGGCAAGTTCAAGGACATAACCGTCGAGCTGCCTCGCGAAAACTACTACAACCTCACCGCCGCCTCCTGGATCTATGCCGACGGCGACAAACGCCCCGACATCCTGCTCGCCGACGGAATCCGAGGACTGCGGCTCTACCGCAACCGCTCAGGCGATGCCGATAAACCCGGCGAATTCAAAACTGGCAAGTGGTATTACACCGGCCCATTCGAGAACGCCAACGGTTCCGGTTTCGACGCAGCCTACCCTCCCGAACAAGGCGTGAACCTCGCTCACGAGTACCAGGGCAAGGGCGGGGAAAAGTGCGTCTGGAGCGTGGCCCCCATCGAGGACGGGAAAATCAACAACTTAGCACTGTTCCGGCCCGGTTTCAATGACTTCTGTGTCATCTATCTCTACAGGGAGTTCGACTGCCCCAACGCCCTCGAGCTGCCCGTCTCTCTCGCCGCCAGCGATGCGCTGACCGTCTGGCTCAACGGCCAAAAGCTGCTCGCGGAGAAGGAGCCGCAGCCCTCCAGCTTCGACGCGGCGAGCCTTACACTCCAACTGCGGCCCGGAAAAAACGCCCTCCTCGCCAAGGTCTGCCAGATCACCGGGGAGTTCTCCCTGTACTTCGACGTTCACGGTCAAGAGCCAGCCGGCTCTAAGCTGTTCGAAGACGTATCCGATAAGGTCGGACTTGGCGAGAAGGGCATCGGCACCGGAACCAAGGGGCACCACCTTGTCGTATGCGACGTGGACGCGGACGGTCGTGAGGACTTCCTCTTCGGCGCTGGGACCGGTATCCTCGTCATGAACACACCGGAGGGCTTCGTGCCGGCCGCCGACTGCGGTGTCTCCTACGATACGGCCAACTCGGCACCCGTCTTCGGCGACTATAATGGCGACCGGCTGCCAGACCTGTTCTTACCGCAGCACGGCGTCTCCAAGCTATTCCGCAACGAGGGTAAGGGCCGTTTCAGCGACGTGACCACACGGTCGGGGGACCTGAAGCTCCCGATCGGGAATGCTGTCTGCGCCTCCTGGGCGGATTTCGAGAACAGAGGGAGACTCGACCTCCTCATCGGCTGCCTCAAGGGCACGAACCGATACCTCCGCAACAACGGCAACGGGACGTTCACCGACGCCACCGCCGAGATCGGGTTCGACCACCGGATTTTCAACACTCGGGGCATCTGCGCGGCGGACCTCAACAAGGACCGCGTCGCGGACGTGCTCATGGCAAACGAGGGCCAGGAGTCTGTCGTCCTGCTCGGCAACGCCGACCGGGCCGGGTTGCGCGTAGCTGCGGCGGACTCGCCCGACTCCGAAGTACCCGCCATTCGAGGGAACAGGTGACCCGCAATCGCCAAGATCGTCCGTCGGGGCACCTCGGATTCGCGGCCGTGTGCTTGTCCCTGCTGATCGTGGCCCCGAACGTCTCCGCCGACTGGCCGACCGGTCGGGGGAACTTGCAGCGAACCGGTAGCCCCGACGACCGTGCCGGGCCGAAGGTCCCGGCAGTCCTCTGGGCTTTCAAGGCGCCTGACCATTTCATCGCCTCACCGGCCTACGACGCAGGCAGGCTCTACGTCTCAGGTCTCGGCGCTTTCAACACTGCCATCTTCTACTGCCTCTCCGCGGATGCCGAGGCGGTGCGGCGCGTGCTGTGGTCGAAGTCCGCGCCGTACCTCAAGCTGCCGATCGTCTGCTCGCCGGCCGTCGCGGACGGCTTTGTCATCTTCGGCGACGGGATGCACCAAACCGATGGAGCGATCCTTCGCTGCGTACAGGCCGACAACGGGCGTCCGGTCTGGCAGTTGACGCTTCCCGGACGCCTCGTCCACATCGAGGGCTCACCAAGCGTTGACCGCACCCGCGTCTACATGGGAGCCGGCGATGCAGGGATTCTATGCGTGGACATGAAGCGTGTCCTCCTGAATGGCAAGGAAGAGGACCTCGACAAGGCGATCCCATCTATCGAGCGGCAGTGGGCAGCCCTGAACGCAAAATACCAGGAGGACAAGGAGAAAGACCCCCAGTTCGCCATACCGCCGAGCGAGGATGCGCTAACGATTCCCGCTCCAAAGCTGGTCTGGCAGAAGGGTGAGGGCCAGTGGCACGTGGACGCGCCCCTGGCCGTGGCGGGCAACCGCGTGATCGCTGCGTCCGCCTTCGTCGAGGACGACAGGGTCGGGAAGCGCTGCGTCCTGTGCCTGAACGCGGACGACGGGAGCGTCCTCTGGGAGCAGCCGCTCAAGATCAACCCGTGGGACGGACCTACGGTCTCGGGCGACCTCGTCATCGTCGGTTGCAGCAGCATCCGCTTCGACCGGAACCTGATCGAGCGGGCACAGGGCGAAGTCATCGCACTCGGCCTCGCCGACGGACAGGTCAGGTGGAGGAAGGCGGTGGCCGGCGGAGTACTGTCCCCCGTAGCCGTCAAAGACGGCGTCGCCGTCTTCACGGCGACAAACGGGATCATATACGCCTGCGACGCCACGACCGGGAAGCCGAAGTGGGAGTCGCCCTCCAAGAATCGCTTTTTTGCGGGCCCAGCGGTTGCCGGCCGTGTGGTTTACGCTGCCGACCTTGCCGGCGTGCTCCACGCAGTCTCATTAGCCGACGGCAAGCGACTGTGGACACTCGACGTAACAGCCGCACCGACCGTGCAGTTCCCCGGAATGGTATTCGGCTCCCCGATCGTTCAGGATGGCCGGGTGTACCTGGCCACGTGCAACTTGGAAGCTGCCGGGGAGCAGACGTGTGCCGTGATATGCGTCGGCGAGAAGTCGGCGGCAGGGGCCGAGCGTCCCGTCCCGGGCGTGGTCGTCGATCAGGAGAAGCGGACCGTCACGCTCGAGTGCAAGATCGCGCCGCGGAAGCTGCCGACGCTCCAGGAGATTTACCCGCTGGAGGTCGGCGCCACGCTCCCGGCTCCACAGGGACTCAAGGCTCACGAGACGGTCGTCACTTTCGAGGCCAAGCCGAGCGACGTCCACAAGGCGCTCGTCCGGCTCGGACTGACGCCCGGCCGCCCGGCCCGCGGTGACGGCCCCCCGCCCACGGGTCCAGAGGTCAAAATCAGCCTGGTTATCCCGAGCCTCGCCGATGGCAAGCCCCGCGCCATACCCCTGGAGAGAACGATCGTGGACCGCCGCACTGGAAAGTGCCTACCGACGCTCACCTGGTACTTCACCGGGTCCGTCATGCGCCAACCAAATCCCAACGTAGACCTCAGTATCTATGCAGCAGACCTCAGCGGCACGCTCATCACCCTCTTCCCAGTTACCGACGAGACGGTGTTCCAATCCAACCTGACCATAAAGGACTCGGCGCTACTCAAGTTGGAAACGAACAGGAATCTCCTACCCGAAGAAGGTACACCGGTCCAGTTGCTCATCGAGCCGAAGCAACCCGGCTCGGCGGGTGCCAGGACGAGGAAGACTGAACGATGAAAGCTGATCCAGGCCACTGTGTGTCAACTGTGGGCACGGCGGTCCGATCTCCTTTGCCGCTGGGGCCGGCGGTCCCAGTTCGGGCGCCGCATCGCCTCGTTGTGCCTTTGCTCTGGGTATTGGCTGCCTGCAACGTGGGCTCTGCGGATCCCGTTCTCGCCCGGATACTCATGTCGGAGCCGCTCACGTCCTCCGTGACGGAACCGCAGCGGTCACACCTGGCGGCAATAGTGCCTCCGCGTCTCCGCCCATGGTTGCCTCCCGCGGATGTCCGATCGGCGCCGTACGTCCTGCCCATCGAGAAAAGAAGTATCCTGCGAGTGTATCAGCTCGCCGACCGTCCCGAAGTGGCAGTACGCTCGCCCGACCGTCCTCGCAGGCTCCCCGTTGTTCCGACGCAGCGGTATGCCGCCCCGGATCCGTCGAGGGTAGAGGGCTCCGCGATCCGAAATGTCCCCGCGCTGGGGCTGCTGCCTGCACGGTTCACGCTCCCGGCAGCAACGACGCCGCAGAGTCCGCGGCGGCTGCCCTCGGACGGACAGGTAGCGACCTTCTATCGTCCTACGCTCCATCCCGAACCGATTCCCACGGCCACCTGGCCGAGTCTCTCGCTGCTCCCTGTGCTGCCGGTTGGCCCGCTGTCGTACGGCCTCCCGCCCGATCCCGTTCGCTCGGCTATCCGGTCAGCCGCGTTCGCCGCCAACACGGACCGCCTGGCCGTGGCAAGCGACCCGACGGAGGTTGCAACGTCCCGCCTCGTACTCGTCCCGGTCGCCACCCAGCGTGAGCAGCCAGCCCCATTTCTTGCACTGACGATCCCTGACCCGTTCCAGCTCCTCACCGCCATTCCTCTGCGCCGCCCCATCCCGGACGCCGACCCGCTGGCAATCGTCCCCGCTCCGCGGCCCGACAATCGCTGACGACGGTATGAGCAGGTCTCGTCCGCTGGCGATTCGACTACCGGCCGGCACGAGACAGGGGCTGTTTGCCCCGCCCGAGCCAGAGTGTTACCATCTATATAAAGTGGCTGCCGATGCGGGGAGGAACGGCGCACGGCAGAACCCTCTGCGGTTCTTCCAGCATGGAGCCGGGACCAGGGGCAACGGGAAAGGACGAACTATGAAAGAGCTAAGCCGCTTGCTTGCCCTTGCGATCTCCCTGTCGTTCGCGGGTGGTCTGATGTCGGCCGAGGCGCCCTCCGCGATGCCCGCTGACGAGACTATCCTCTACACAGTGAAGGAAGGCGATACCCTCGGCAAGATCGCCAGCCGGTTCTCCGTGGGGGTCGGCTTCATCAAGAAACTGAACGGGCTCAAGAGCGACGTGATCCTGGTGGACCAGAAGCTCAAGATCGTTCCTGGGCCGTTTCACATTGTCGTCGAGAAAGCCAGATTCCGTCTGACGGTTTACCACGACGGGAGGCCGTACAAGTCGTTCAAAGTGGGACTCGGGAAAAACGATAGCACACCCGTGGGCGAGTACGAGGTAACAAGCAAGCTCGTCAATCCTACATGGCGGAGTCCCGAAGGCAAGCTGATCCCGTACCCGGACGCTCCGCTCGGGACCCGCTGGATCGGCTTCCGGGACGAGGGCGGCTTCGGTATTCACGGCACATGGGAACCGAAGAGCATCGGCAAGCAGTGGTCACACGGCTGCATCCGGATGCTCAATCGCGACGTCGAGGAGGTCTTCGAACTGGTCGTCGTCGGCAAGAGCAAGGTAACGATCAAGCCATAGCGACTGCCGAACGCCACGTCAGCGGCTCGCTTCGAGCGCCTCGGCGAAGCCGACCATGTGCTCGATCTGTATCCCGAGCCCCGTGCCGCGCAGACTTGCGGTCTTTGCGACGCCATTCCTCACATGGCAGATATCCGGATGGACCCGTGCAACCGGTTCGTTCGCCTTCGGGAAGAACTGGCGCGAATTCGCCTCCACGCCCTTGATCGTATGGATGCGCGCGGCCAGTCCGACCGAGTGCAGAAGCGAGATGGACGGATTGGTCAGGTCCTGGACCGCGTAGGACACGCCAGAGAGCTCCGCCATCGCCACGAAGAGCAAGTCGGATGAGAGGCACTTGCAACTCTTCAGAGCGATGCCCGACCATCCGAGCTCTCTCGCAAGCTTGAAGTCGTCGATCGTGGCGAGGCTCTCGTCAATCAGCACGGGTTTGATCCTCGAGATGCACCGCATGTCCCAGCGGTGCAGGGCCAGATCCCGCTCGGTCGGCTGCTCTACATACAGAATCTCCTCGAGGGCACGAGCATCCAGCTCGCCAAGTTTCCGCAGGTACTCCACGATGTAGTCCGGCGATTCGCACTGCTCGTTCGTGTCGGCGGAGAGGAAGGCACGCGCCGGAAGGTCGGGGCGGACCTTGTCTCGGACCTCGTGATAGATTTGTGAAACCTCAGCGGTTCGAGCGACGTCCCAGGCCAGGTCCCTGCCCCGGAGCTTGACCTTCAGGCAGAAAACACCGTCGCGCTCGATCCATTCATCGAGCGAGTTCGGGAGGCCGTCCTGCGGCGCGTCTCTCGGCACGTCAGACCTGCGTAGTACGTCGAGCCCGCCGACGAGATGGAAGACCGGGATTTCGGGAAGGTAACCCTGGCGGAGGAACTGGGACGGATAAACGCCTCCGAACGCCGGCCCGAGGTAGCGTGAGAGGTCGAAGGACATGTGGTCCGGGCCGTAGCCGCGGTAGGAGTCGATCCCATTGACGTTCCCGAACGCATCGTGTACCGCGTGGTCCACGGGGCTGGCGCAAACGAGGGCACCGAGAAACGGCATCTGCTCCCCAGGCGTCAGCTTCTCGCAGATTTCGCGGCTCAAGCGCCGGAGGTCGCTTTCTGTTTCCATGAAGATTTCGATGGGATGGGCGAACTTCCTGAAGCCGCTCACGAGCTTCGCATACGCATCGAGCAGCTCGCAGAAGACACGCCGCTTGGTTTCGTGCGACGCCTTCGAAACCGGCCATGCCCAGAGGTCCATGAGGAACATGGCTCCCCACCCCATGGCCGTCCTGCCCCAGCGGTTCTCGACGAGCACCCGCGCGTAACCGATCGGCAGCCGATCCACGACCACAGCACCGAACTTTAGCGGCGTTCGGCACGACGTATCCACCCTGAACGTCTTGACTTCACGAATTCGTATGTCGCTCTTCATCGGCCTGTCTCCGTGAGTCGCCAAAGAAAGTTCGCGGCCATCCGCCTTCGCCTGCCCCTAACGTTCATCCCAGAGCACGTCGCAGCCGGAGTCGAGGCTCTCCCTCACCGGTCCCTTCCTATCACCGGCGACGATCGAGGCCGAATCCGCAAAGCGATCTGATCCGTTCTTGCACCTGCTCCACGGAGAGAGTCCCGTCCAACACCTCGATCCTTTCGCCTTCTTCTTTGAGCATCTCGGCTGCACGGAAGTAGTTCGCTCTGACGCGATCCAACAGCTCAGCTCGCTCGTAGCGCTCGGCCTGGCCCGTCTTCCGTTTGAGGGACACTCGCGGATCAATGTCAATGAGGATAGTCAAGTCCGGGACGCGAGCGGCGCGGTTCACCTCTCGAACCCACCTCATCTCGGCCTCGAGTGCTTGATAGGCCAGGGAACTGAGATAGTACCGGTCGCAGACGACGATCTTGCCCGCCCGGACGGACGGACCGATCACGAGCCGGCAGTGTTCCAGTCTGTCGAGGGCAAAGAGCAACGCCATCTCCGCCTCGCTGCGAGCGGATACCTCTCCTCTGAGGATGCGTCGGATGAGCAGGCCGAACTCACCGTCCGTCGGCTCAGCCGTTGCGATGGCCGTTCGTCCTGATCGGCACAGATGCTCGACGAGCAAACGCGTCTGTGTCGTAGTCCCTGCCCCGTCAATGCCTTCGAGCACTATGAACAGCATTGTCACGCACCCGGCGGTAGCTGCCGCTTCCTTGCTAAGGCAATACCTTGAGCCTGACGAACTTGAGCTTCCCGACCCTCAGCAGCATCCCGCTCGCCGGCTCGATCTGTGTCGCCGGGTCCTCGACACGGGTGCCGTCGAGTGCAACGCCCCCCTGTTGGAGGAGGCGCCGAGCCTCGCGGTTGCTCCTGGCAAGCCCTGTCCTGACAAGTAGAGCGGACAGGCTGATAGGGCCGGCGCCGACCTCGACCTCCGGAATGTCGGCCGGCAGCTCCTTCTGCGAGAAGACGCGGCGGAACTCGGCCGCCGCCGCCTCGGCCGCCGCCTCGCCGTGGTACGACTTCACGATCTCCTTGGCGAGCCGTTCCTTCGCCCCCCTCGGATCGCTGGCAATCAAGCTGTCTACTTCGCCCAGCGGCACTTCGGTGAGAAGCTCGAAGTAGTTCCTCATCAGACCGTCAGGAATGGACATCGTCTTGCCGAACATATCCTTTGGCGAATCCTCGAGGGCGATCTGGTTGCCGTAGCTTTTCGACATTTTGAGTGTCCCGTCGAGTCCGACAAGGATGGGCATGGTGATGCACACTTGCCGCTCCTGACCCGCATCTTCCTGGAGGTCACGCCCCACGAGCAGATTGTAGGTCTGGTCGTTGCCGCCCAGCTCGACGTCGGCGCGAACCATGACGGAGTCATACCCCTGCATCAACGGATACAACAGCTCGTGAAGGCTGATCGGGTTGCCGCTTTTGTAGCGCTGACTGAAGTCGTCTCTCTCGAGGAGGCGTGCGACCGTCATCTTCGAGGCGAGCTTGATGATGTCGGCGAATTTCAACTGGCCGAGCCACTGACCGTTCCACACAATTTCCAGTTTCCCGACGTCCAGGACTCTTCCGACCTGCTCCAAGTAGGTCTTTGCGTTAGCTCGTATCTGCTCCGGCTCGACCGGCGGCCGAGTATGGGACCGACCTGAAGGGTCGCCTATGAGTGCGGTAAAGTCCCCGATAATCAGTACGGCTTGGTGGCCGAGGGCCTGGAACTGGCGAAGCTTTCGGAGGACAACCGTGTGGCCGAGGTGAAGATGAGGGCTTGTCGGGTCCACGCCTAACTTAACCCGCAGCGGCCTCCTGCGTCCGAGTTTCTCGATTAGCTCCGCCTCGCGGATGATCCCGACGGTGCCCCGCCTGATGATCTCCAACTGACTTTCCAGCGGCATGTCCGCCATAAGTAACAAGTATATCGAAACGCCCCACCCGCTTCATGGCCGGGATCGGCTTCTCGGCCTGCTGCACCACCGCTCTCCGGCCTCGCCAGCCCGTCATGAGGTTCGCCATTCCGCACCAACCACGGATCGGAGCCGCAGACGGTAGCCGCGCGCTACAGAACTCCTGCACGCCATCCCCGGCCACCGGCTGTTCCACCCCAGCTTCGCTTACAACCCAATGACTATGGCAAAGCCAGGTCTACCCCGGGCAGGCGAGGATCGGACCGGTAGCACCGGCCGGCACCGTAAGGCGCTCGGAAAAACCCATACTTTCCTCGAGACCTCGAACATTGAAGGCGGTCACGAGGGACGCAAGGGACTGCTGGAGATTCTCGAAGAATGCGGAGTCGAGCGAGCGCTGGAATTTGTTTTGCCTCCGCCGGTGGCTCGTCGTATCCTACACTCCCGGCGGCTACGGAGAGCATGATGTACCTCTCCCGTCCTGGGTGCGCCCCATCTGCGGATTTGACAGCCGGGAAGGCGTCCGATACAATAGTTAGTGGTGAAGAATGCCGAATTTGAATCTTAAAGCAGAGGTCCTGAAGACAGAGGACGGGACCAAGGTCAACTTGTTGCGGGCGGTAGGCTTCGTGGACTCGTCAACGTTTCATCAGCTCGACGAGGTTCTCGAAGCTCTCAGGGATGACCCAGCGGAGCTCATCCTCCACTTTGCCGGGGTCGAGTACATCAACAGCTCGGGCATCGCGCTCCTGATCCAGATGCACCATGCGTATGCCAACACCGGTCGCGAGTTGGTGCTCGCTGAGGTGCGTCCGGCGGTCGCCAGGATCATGAGCATGCTGGGCATCTACTCGGCAGGCATCAAGGTCTTCAAAACCACGGAGGATAGCCTCGCTTATCTCCGCTCGGCTCCCTACGGGAAGCGGAAATACGCCCAGTACACTCAGTCAATGACCCGCGAGGCTGCCGCTCAGATCGAGCCACCGAAACCCAAAACTCTGAGCGTGCTGGTGGTAGCTCCGGAGGAGAACCGCTTCGTCCAAGTGCTGCGTCACCGGCTGCAGAAGCCGGAGCAGCGCTTCCAGGTCGTAACGAACTGCCGCGATGCCGAGGGAGCATTCGACTCATTCAAGCCGGACGCGGTCATCCTCGAGGACGACATGGAAGGGTCGGAGGAATTTGTCAGGGGGCTCAAGCTGCAGCCTCGGAAGAGCGTTGTCCCTCTGATCCGCCTCTACCTTCGCGGAACTGACCTGAATCGGCGAAGGGAGCTCAAGGTCTGGGAGGACGACCACCTCTTGGAGCCGTTCGAGCTCCAGGAGCTCTTTGCTATCGCCGAGTCGGAGCTTCGCCGGTTCGCCGTCGAGAAGGAGCGGCTCTTCAGCCAGACACACGTCGAGTTCAACGGCTATCGGCGCGACGATGCCGAGAACCTTATCGGGGACCTCCTGAAGAACTGCGGACTTAGTGCGGAGACTCTGGCTTCATTCCGACAGGCCGTCAAGGAAGCCATTGACAACGCAATCCGCCACGGCCACAAAGGGGAACCCGACAAGACTGTCGACGTCGTCATCAAGGTCGAGGGCAACATGCTCTCCGTGACTATCGAGGATGAGGGGCCCGGCTTCAACTACAACAAGTACTTGGCCAATCTCGGTGACCAGGCCCCGCCCCCCAAAGGACGCGGCGGTTTGGGCATCTACCTTATGTACAAGGCCACCGAGGGCCGTCTCACGTTCGAGGGCCCAGGGAACCGCGTGAGGCTTCAGACCCCTATATCCAACAAGCCAGCGTAAACCACATCGCCTGGGGCCGAACACAGGCTACTCGACAGCGCCGCCGAATCTGCGCGGCGGCTCTCCGTCAGGTTGTCCCCTCGCGGAGCAGATGATAGTTGCCCTCCCGAAGACCCGACTCGTCTTCGGGATCGTCCACTTCTGCCCCAGCCCGCCATCTCGTAGCGGGTCTCACGGACCTCGGGGACCGGCAACTCCAGAAGCTCGAGCGGCCGACAAACAGCTCCTTTTGTTCGAACTGCCTCGCCGTGATCGTAAGTCCAACCAAACGCCGGAACGGTTATTCGATGGAACGGACATAATGGACGGAACACCTGGATTCCGAAAGGACTCCATCCCCGCAAGAATTGCTCGACGAATGGCTACCGCATCTCGGCCAGACGCCCGTGCTCTTTGGGAGGGAGGCTAAAATCGTGTGAGATACGCGCTCCGCTGAGAGCCACGCATCCTCCGGAGGGTCGGTTCTTCAAACTTGAAGGCTCGACGGGAATGGATATAATAACGGGCAGTTCAGTATGGCATGCTTGAGAGACCGGCACACAGGCCGTGAGTACCCCCTGGCCAAGCGCACCACTGTGGTGGGGAGGGATCCCGGCTGCGACATCGTCCTCACCTCCAGGTTCGTTTCTCGTCACCATGCCCAGATCACCAAGGGGTTCTTCGGCTACTATATCGAGGACCTACACAGCAGCACGGGTACGTTCGTGAACAACCAGCGCCTGCAGAAGAAGACGAGAGTCCGTAACGGCGATGTAATCAAGATTGCTCGTGTGAGAGATACCGACCACGGCAAGCCCACGAAGGGCCCCGCGATCGGGGAAACAACGAAGATGACCGCCGAGACTGCGGCTTACATCGATGCCGAGGGCTTCCGCGTTGGGGCGGAGTTTGTTTTCGTCAAGTAATTCATTGATACAGCCTGCCAGAACCTGTATAATGATCAGCTACTGCTTCTGGCCCGTCTAAACATGATTCCGGAGGACGAAGATGGCAGGATATTCGGCAGAGGACATAAGAACCGTCGCGATTGCCGGTCACTCGAAGTCAGGCAAGACAACCCTTCTTGACGGACTGCTCTACAAGGCCGGAGCGACGAGCCGGCTCGGCAACGTTGACGACGGGACCTCGATCTGCGATTTCGACCCCGAGGAAAAAGAACGCAAAATCACGATCACGGCCAAAGTAGCCCATTGCAACTGGCAGAAGAAAGTCATAAACGTCCTTGACACTCCGGGCTACTCGGACTTCGTCGGTGAGATGCTTCAGGCCTTTGCCGCAGCGGACGCGGTGATCGTCGCGGTCTCCGCCGTCGGCGGCATTCAAGTGAATACACGCCGCGCCTGGCACCTCGCCGGCTCGCTGCCCAAAGCAGTAGTCATCACACAGCTCGACATGGAAAACGCAAATCCGCTGGAAGTCCTGGACAACATCCGCAAGGAGTTCGGCCGGAAGTGCGTACCGTTCTTCCTGCCCGCGGGCGACAAGCTGGTGGACGTTTTAAACCTTCCCCCCGATCTGCCAGCCCAGATCGCCGACCGGGCAAAGCAACTCAACACCGAGCTGGTCGAGGCCGTGGTCGGGAGCAACGACAAGCTCATGGAGCGGTACCTGGAGGGGGAGAAACTCTCCCCCGCGGACATGGGACCGGCGGTTCGCTCTGCTATGGTAAAGGGCGAAGTCGTGCCCATCTTCTTTGCCGCTGCGAGGAAGGAAATGGGCCTCACGGAGATACTCGACAGCATCGCCACGTACTTCCCCCATATGGCGATAGCGCGGCAGTTCAAGGCAAAAAAGGGCGATCAGGAGATTGTGATTTCAGCAGAGGGCGAGTTTGTCGGCCTGATCTTCAAGTGCCTCGTGGACCCCTTCGTCGGCAAGGTGTCGTACATGAAGGTACTGGGCGGAACCTTCACGCCCGACAGCCGGTTCGTGGTCTCCCGGACGGGGAAGCAGGAACGTATCGGCGCGGCGTTCAAGCCGCAGGGCAAAGAACAGGTGAAACTCGATGCATACCCCGCCGGCGACATCGTCGGGATCACGAAGGTTGACGACCTCCGCATTTCCGACACGGTAACATCGGTCAAGGATGCCAATCCGATCATGGTGGAGCCATTGGTCTTTCCCGTGCCGGTCGTCAGCAGAGCCTGCGAGCCGAAGACGAGGACGGACGAGCAGAAGATCTCGACTTCGCTCGGACGTCTCGCCGAGCAAGACCCCACCTTCCTCGTCGGCCGCGACCGACAGACCAAGGAGTTGATCGTCACAGGGATGAGCGACCTTCACCTCGAAATCCTCATGAACAAAATGAAGCGAACGTTCGACGTGGACGTCACGCTCAAGGAGCCAAAGATCCCCTACCAGGAGACCATTACCACCTCCGCCGATGGGCACCATCGTCACAAGAAGCAGACAGGCGGACGTGGGCAGTTCGGCGAGGTGTATCTGAGGGTCGAGCCGCTGGAACGAGGAAAGGGCTTCGAGTTTGTGGACGCGATCGTCGGAGCCGCGATACCCAACCAGTTCATCCCCGGCGTCGAAAAGGGCGTCTTGGAGGCCATGGAGCAGGGCGTGATAGCAGGATATCCGGTTCAGGATGTCAAGGTCACCCTCTACGATGGCAGCCATCACCCGGTGGACTCGGCAGAGCTTTCCTTCAAGATCGCCGGTGCGGCGGCCTTCAAGGAAGCCTGCCTCAAGGCCCGTCCCGTCCTCCTGGAACCCATCGTTGTCCTCGAGGTCACCATACCAAGCAAGTTCGTCGGTGACGTCACGAGCGACCTGAACGGTCGCCGGGGCCGAATCCTCGGCTTCGAGCCAGCCGGCCCAGACACGCAAATCATCCGGGCACACGTCCCACTCGCCGAACTTACACGCTACTCCAGCGAGCTTCGCTCCATCACGGGCGGCGAGGGATCGTACACCCTCCAACACTCCCACTACGACATGGTCCCGCCCAAGATCCAGGAACAAATCGTCGCCATGGCGGCACGCGACAGGCAGGAAAAGAAGGAATGAGAAGGCTCTGGCCCGCTCTACCCGCCATCCTGGTGGTCGCCCTTATCGGCCTGCTCCTCCCGCCTGCCTTCCTCGGGGCACTCGATCTCAACGAGCTCAAGGCCGTACGCACGCTCAAGGCCATACGGAGCGCCCAGGAACAGTTCAAGGCGAAGAAATTCGTGGACCAGAACAAAAACGGCAAAGGCGAGTACGGGCTGCTCGGAGAGCTTTCCGGCGAGTTGGTCCTCCGCGATTCGCTCAGCAAGAAGTTCAAGCCCTCGAGCTCGCTCCTGAGGGGGCTGGAGACGGGAGGCCGGGGCAAGGGCGGTACAGCCCTGCGAGACGGGTACTATTTCTGCCTCTATCTCCCCTACTTGGGAGGCCCGAACACGGATCGCGTCGCGGGCGGAGACAGCGAGACCCCCGGCGAGGCACTTTCCGCCAGCACCGACGCGGAGATCATCGAAGCGCAGGAGAAGAGCTACTGCGTCTACGCCTGGCCGGAGGCCCTCAACAAGACCGGCAGGAAGGTGTTCTTCATGAACGAGACGGGCGTCATCTCGACAATCAAGGAGAGGCCGCGCAAGAAGCGCTCGGAACTCCGCCCCGGCCAGGAGAACCCGATCCAGACGAAACTCTACGAGGGTGCCAATCCCATTCCCGCTAACGCCGCCTACGAGACCAACGCCTTCACCTCCAACATGGCTCTCGACAAGGAGGGCGCAGATGGCAATCTCTGGGTCGAGCTGAAGTAGGCCTGACTCGACGACCTCCCCAGGTCGGATACTTCCGCCCAATCGGGCGCTTACTGTCTGCGATGATCATCCCGGCTCGGCGTCTGATCGGCGCCAACGCTATCGCCCTTCTGACGCGAACGCCAAGCGTGGATGACCACGGGCATGAGGGAGAGGATAATAATCACAATCGTAACCTTCTCGACATTGTGCCTCACCCATTGGATGCTGCCGAGGAAGTAGCCAAGCAGACTCATGGCACATACCCAGCCGATGCCTCCCACCACATTGTAGGTAAGGAATCTCCGGTACTCCATTTCGGCTACGCCTGCGACAACCGGGGCAAAAGTCCTGGCAAACGGCATGAACCGGGCTACGACGATCGTGATCCCACCGTACTTCTCGTAGAATGCCTTCGTCTTGAGGAGATGATCGCGGCGGAAGAAACGAGACTGCGGACGGTTGTACAAAGCTGCCCCCGCCCTCTTCCCGATGTAGTAACCCGTCGAATCCCCCACAATGGCCGCAATGCACAGAGCCGGCAGCAGATACCAGAGACTCAGCAGGCCAGGCTGCGTCCCCGCCAGGAACCCGGCGATGAAAAGGAGCGAGTCTCCGGGAAGAAAGAACCCCGCCAGCAGCCCGGTCTCCGCAAACACCATGGCCACGAGGATGAGCAGGCCGCCCCATTGGATGATCTCCGTAATCCCCTCGACCGTCGTGAACAACTGGATCAACCTGCGGATCAACTCCATGCAACGCTCCTCATGTGGGTTGACAGTCCCTATTGTAAGAGCCTCCCGGATTCCGCCATACCTGTCCGCCGAGCGCAGTGCTCACTTTTTTGCAGCGTGTAAACCAAACTTTTGCAGTTGTCCGCTAAGGTGCATAGCATGAATCTTCGCAGCTCGCGGCAGGATGGCCGCTTCTGGCCGAAGAGCAAAGCGCGGGCGGCGCGTCGGAGGCCACACTGCGAGGGGCACGCTCTTTGCAGCAGCACCAAGCGAAAGACCAGACATCCGAACCTCGCTATAGCGAAAGGTCACAACACCAAATCCACAGGCCGTCGCGCCTGTTGACATACTCGTCCATGGGTCCCTTGGTGAGCGCACCGCCTGGGTGCGCTCACTTGGTTTTCGGGGCCTCAGCCTGCTCAAGCGCGGAGCAGTAGGGGTGACCCTTCTCGGGAATGACCAATCGCTCGTGACCAATTCCCCTTTGTCCCGCGGCGAGGCCGCAAGCTGGACTATGACAGCGTCCCCTTCGTCGAGGGTACGCCCAGGCTGCGGGGGTCAATGTCCGTGGCTTCGCGAAGCGCGAGCCCCGTGGCCTTGAAAAGTGCCTCGCAGATATGGTGGGCATTCTTCCCGTACGGGACGGTCAGATGCAGCGTAATCTTGGCATGCGTGACGAGAGCGCGGAAGAACTCCTCTGCGAGAGCAACGTCGAACTCACCCGTCTTTTCCGTCTTGAACTCGACGTTGAACACGAGGAGCGGTCGACCGCTGATGTCAATGCAGGCCGTAGCGAGACACTCGTCCATCGGTGCAGACTTGGTGGAGAATCTGCGAATCCCACTCCGATCGCCAAGTGCCTTGTCGAGCGCCTGGCCCAGGCAGATGCCGACATCCTCGACCGTATGGTGATAGTCCACCTCAGTGTCGCCCGTCGCAGAGATTGTGATGTCGAACAGCGAGAACCGGCAGAGCAACTCGAGCATGTGGTCGAAGAACCCGATCGTCGTCGTGATCAGCGCCTGTCCCTGGCCGTCGAGGGAAAGCTCGACATTGATCTCCGTCTCCTGGGTCTTGCGGGCTACAGTCGCCTCTCTTGCCATGATTTTCCAATCTCCATTATAGCGGAGAGCAATGCAGAATTGGAGCACGGGTCGCCGACGGTAACCCGGAGGCAATCGTCCGTCCGGGGCCTGTCGAAGTACCGCACCAGAATCTTCCGCTTCGAAAGCTCCTCGAAAACGTGTCTCGCGGGCGGTTCGAGCGCTCGTACCAACAGGAAATTGGACTGCGAAGGATAGACGAAGAATCCGAGGGAACGAAGCTCCTCAGCAAGGCGCCCGCGCTCTGACTTGACCTTCTCGACCACCGTGCGTGTGTACTCGACGTCGCGAATGGCAGCCGCCCCCGCGGCGATCGCAAGCCGATCGAGGTTGTAGGAATCCTTGACCTTGTTCAGTTCCCGCACAATCTCCGGCCGGGCTACGGCAAACCCGATCCTCATCCCCGCCAGCGAGTGGGACTTCGAGAGCGTCCGCAGAATGACCACGTTCGGGCAGCGGCCGAGCAACGGAAGGCAATTCGCCTCGGCAAACAGCACATACGCCTCGTCAACCACCACGAGAGCACGAGTACGGCTCGCCAGGCGCTCTATGACTTCCGGTGCAACGAATGTCCCCGATGGAGAGTTCGGATTGCAGATGAAAACCAGCTTTGCCGGCCCCGTCAGATCAGGAAGCGAATAGTCGTCGGGGAAAGGGACCTTCTTGAGTCGGGCATCCTGGATATCGGCCAGCGTCTCGTACAGAGAATACGTGGGGTAGGGTATGAGGATCTGGTCGCCCGGTTCGACGAATGTGCGCATGATCAGCGCGAGAAGCTCGTCGGACCCGTTGCCGGCGATGACCCAATCAACCTCGACACCGTAGACCTCCGACACCGCCCGTCTGAGCTCCGTGGCAAGCGGGTCCGGGTACAGACGGAGCGAATCGCCCAGCTGGGCCCGTAGTACCTCCAGGACACGCGGAGATGGTGGGTAGGGATTCTC
>Ga0272448_1003986_pt1 | contig 17121 bp, 12 predicted proteins | sample YNPCB0191_FD_202220 | JGI IMG/M metagenome (GOLD analysis project Ga0272448, IMG submission 202220) | Hot spring sediment microbial communities from Yellowstone National Park, WY, United States - YNP-CB-019-1 | ecosystem: Environmental > Aquatic > Thermal springs > Hot (42-90C) > Sediment... | reverse complement strand
CGCTGGTTGCGGAGTCTGAAGCCCCCCCGCCGAGTGCACAATTTACTTCCGATGGGCGGTCGCTGGCCTCTTCGACTGACTCGTCGGCTGCGGAGACGTCTGATGACGCCGCCACTTAATGGAGAAAGGTTTTGCAGAGATTGCGAGGCTGGAAGTCGTCAAGCCTTAGACCACTTTAGGAATCGACCTTGTGTCTATCCGCATTTACGTCTTAGCAAAAGAACTGAAACTCGACAGCAAGGTGCTCGTGGACATCTGCGCCAAAGCAGGTGTGGAGGTGAAAGGTTCTGCGCTGGCCAGCCTTACTGATGAAGAAGTTGAAAAGGTTCGCGCTTATCTAGGCAGCACCAAGGGCGGACAGTCAGTCAGGGCAGGGACGTTGCTTGCCAAAGGAGCAGCCGCCAGAACTTCTCCCACCGTTTTTCGTCGGGAAGATTATATCCCCCCGGCCGGTGTATTACCCGGTAAAGTGCCGGTGCTTCCGGCTAAAGTGGAACGTCCGCCGGTTGCACCGAAAAAGCCTGAACCTCCCCCTACGCCACCGCCTGCTCCGCTTGTAGAACCGGTAGTTGAAAAGGTTGAAAAAGTCGAAAAAGAAAAGGTTGAAAAGGTCAAAGAGGAACGTGAGAAAGAACCGTTGGAGCACGAGGAAAAGGGCAAGGGCGTGCCGATCAAATTAGCACCCTTGCCGCCGGCTGCGCGGTTGCCTCTTAAGCCGAAACCAGCCGAGCCGCCGCCGCAAAAGCCGGACCTCAAGTTGCCTTTGGACGCCATTCGTGCCCGTAAGGCAGGCGAAAAACCGCTTTCTGAACATCTACGGAAGCATGAACAAAAACGTCAGGCGGCACAAGCTGAAAAGGCTCTTCCACAGCGAAAGGCCCCGCCAACTGAAAAAGAAAAACTGCCGCCGGTGGAACCACCGCCTTTGGGCGGACGCCAGCGACTACGAAAACCCACACGGCCCATTCCGCTTGAAGAAGAAGAGGATGGCCTGCTGACCTTGGGCGGGCGCGAACAACGTCAGCTTAAACGCAAGAAAGCCGCTGCTGTTCGTCGCCGAAAAGTTGAACCTGAAGAGGAAGAGGCCACCCCAACTCCGATTATCCGAAAACGCACGCACATCCAACGCACCGGGGCCAATACGGCCGCTCCTCGTCGGGAAAGCGTCTGCCTAGCACTCCCTTGTACGGTCCGCAGCTTTTCCGAAGCCATCGGTGTTTCGCTGCGCACTATTCTCGGAAAGCTGCTGGAACTCGGGACGATGTGCAACGCCACCGCCACGCTCGAACCGGACCTGGCTGAACTGCTGGCGGCGGAGCTTAATATCCCCGTCAGGTTTCAGCGGCCCGTGGACATCGAAGAGCAGCTCCTCAAGAGGCTGGAAGACGAATCCGACCCTACAAAGCTCAAGTTCCGCCCGCCGATTGTGACCTTCCTCGGCCACGTCGATCATGGAAAGACTTCACTGCTGGATCGAATTATCGGCATCAACGTTACTGCTCAAGAAAAAGGAGGTATTACCCAGCACATTCGGGCTTACCAGGTGGAGAAAGAGGGTCGGGCAATAACGTTTGTAGATACGCCGGGGCATGAGGCTTTTACGGAAATGCGCGCCCGGGGAGCCAATGTTACGGATATTGCCGTGTTGGTTTTGGCTGCTGACGATGGGGTGATGCCGCAAACCGAGGAGGCTATCAGCCACGCCCGTGCCGCCAACGTGCCGATTGTCGTGGCCTTGAACAAAATTGATTTACCAGGCGTGAATCCCCAGCGCATCTATGAACAACTCGCAGCCAACGAGCTTTTGCCCAGCGAATGGGGCGGCGATACGGAAGTCTTACAAACTAGTGCGGTTACCGGGGCAGGGATCGACAAATTGTTGGAAACATTATTGACCGTGGCGGAATTGCACGAGTTGAAGGCCAATCCCGATCAGCCCGCCTGCGGTACCTGCCTGGAAGCGGAATTACACGAAGGTCGGGGAGTCGTGGCCAAGCTGCTGGTCCGCAAGGGCACGCTTCGGCCCGGCGATATAATCGTTTGCGGCAATGCCTATGGGCGCGTGAAAGCGATGTACGACACGCTGGACGCTCGACGGCGACATAAGGAGGCGGGACCGTCTATGCCGGTAAATGTTACCGGTCTGAATTGTCCTCCGGCTGCCGGCGAGCGATTTTACGCTCTCGAGGAAGTTTCGCAGGCCAGAGAGTTGGCCGAACGTCGTGCCGCCGCTGCCCGAGCAAGTGAGCGGGCCGGCCTCCGACCACATATCACCCTGGAAAATCTCTATGAACGGCTGAGCCAGGAGAGCCAGGTTAAAACGCTGAACATCATCTTGCGGGCAGATACACGCGGTTCGATCGAAGCCATTCGCAAGGAACTGGGCAAACTTCAACATCCCGAAGTGCAGATTAAAATGTTGCAGGCTATGGTCGGCGGCGTAACCGAAGCTGATGTGCATCTCGCCCATGCCTCCGACGCCGTTATTCTCGCTTTCGCGGTGGCACCGGACGAAAAAGCCCGTTCTCTCGCGGAGCGATTAGGCGTGCAAATCCGCCGCTATGACATTATCTATCAGGTATCAGACGACATTAAAGCCGCTCTGGAGGGAATGCTTCGACCACAGCGGTTGGAAAAAGAGTTGGGTAGAGCGCTGGTACAACGCACCTTCCATATCAGCCGTATCGGAACTGTGGCCGGTTGTCGAGTGGTTGCTGGCATCGTCCAACGCGACGCACGAGCGAAAGTCATCCGTGACAGCCGTGTTATCGGCGATTATCCTATCGAATCGCTCAAGCGGGAAAAGGATGATGCCCGTGAAGTCCGGGAAGGCCTGGAATGTGGGCTCAAATTGGCCGGCTTCAATGATGTGAAAGAAGGCGACGTTTTGGAAATCTATCGTATCGAGGAAGTTGCACGCACTTTGTAAAACAAGCATGTCTGCACATTACCGTTTGGAAAAAGCCGCCGCCGCCATCCAAGAGGTGGTCAGCATAGCGATCCTGGCCGAATTGAAAGACCCGCGTGTCCGTGACGTAACGGTTACGCACGTTGAGGTCTCGCCTGATTTGCGCCATGCCAAGGTCCACGTATCGGTGATGGGCGATGAAGCGCGACAGAAGCTATCGCTGCGGGGCTTGCAGAGTGCGGCCGGTTTTTTGCAAGCAAAGATCGCCGAGCGAATTGAGATTCGCTATACGCCGAAATTACAGTTTCTTTTAGACCAAGGAGTCAAACGTTCTCTGGCTGTGGCACGCATCCTCCGAGAGGTGCTGCCGCAGCCTGAAGCAATCACTCCGGAAGGAACGCCTTCAGAACCATCGGATAGTGCTTCTTCTGAAAATCCGCATGAGTCAGATTCATGACTACCCCTAGCCGTGCCGCCCAGTTCGCCAAGCTCTACAAGGTACTCAAAAAGTACTACAAGCCGGTCCCTGTAAACACCAATCGAACGGTGATCGAACAGTTGTTATTTGCCGGCTGTTTGGAGGATGCACATTTTGAGGAAGCGGAAGGAGCATTTGCCGCGCTGACGCATACTTTTTTTGATTGGAACGAGGTCCGCGTAACATCCATCTCAGAGCTGTCCGAGGTAATGGCCTGCTTGCCCGACCCACGTGCGGCTGCCAACCGCGTGAAACGCGTGTTGCATTCGATTTTCGCCGCCACCTTTAATTTCGACCTGGAAAACCTGCGTAAAAAAAGCCTGGGTGCGGCTACGGAATGGTTGGAGAAATTGGATGGCACCACTCGTTTTTCCGTGGCCTATGTCGTACAAACGGCCCTGGGTGGACATGCCATTCCGCTTGATTCCGGCTCGTTGGAAGTGCTTCGCATTCTGAATCTCATCAGCGGGGAAGATGCGTCCAAAGGTACAGCGCCGGGTTTGGAACGCGCTATATCCAAATCGAAAGGTATCTTGTTCTTTACTCTGCTGCATGAGTTCGCGGCGGACTTTTCCGCCAACCCTTACCATTCCCGATTGCGGGAAGTATTTTTACAGATTGATCCGGAGTGCAGCGGACGACTGCCCAAACGGCGCGTCGAACGACCACGAACCAAACCACAACCGCCGTCAGCCCCGCCCCAAGCGCAGGCAACTGTCGAAGCCCCCAGCGCGGCGGTAGAACAAAAGCAACCGGAAAAGAAGAAACCGTCCCAAAAAACCCCTTCTGAGGCACCGCCGGCTGCTCCTGGAAAACAGCGGAAGCGAAAAACGTCAACCTCGACGACGCAACGCAAGCCTCGATAAGTCCGCCGGCAACAACTCTTTTCGCTGTTTGGGCGAGGTGAATCAATAGCTATCTTTGTTTTCCTTCCACCATTGTCGCAATTCTTCCACGGCTTTACTCCGCCGCGAGGAATCGCCCCAGTGGCCGGTGTCGGGCGTTTCAGGCAGGTTGGCGCCGAAGAATTGAAACGCCATCGTCTTTTTCAATGTTTCCCGGGGATAAAAAATCTCCAAGCGCCCCTCCGGCTTCCGCCCAGGTATAAGGCCGTTCAGGGCTTCGATTACGGCGTCGCAAACACAGACGTTTCGCCGAACGCCTAGTTTGATGTTCGGGCCGGATGTTGAAGGACAATAGCCGTAGCACTCAACGGTCGCCGTGTCCGAGAGTTTTTCCATGAGTGGCTTGATGGCGGCTTTCTCGCCCAGCTCCTGCAAAGCCAGCGCCGCCCAGAGCCGAACTTCAGGTCGATGATCATTCAGGCCTTTCAGCAACAGCGGCAAGGCTTGCTTGTCCTTGCTTTCGCCGAGTGCCTTAATCCAGTAGAGCCGTGTGCCTTGGGCATCATAGTTTTCCATGATTTCCGCCGCTTTTTGGGGAGCTCTGGTTTTGAGGAAATCTTCCAATTCCTGATCGGTTAAAGCCGGCGAAGCTTTAGGTGCTTCTTCCCCTAAGCAAGGCACGTCAAACACACTGAAATACAGCACAAGACTCAGGCCAAGTAACAAACCATTCATCTTCTGTTCTCCGCGTGGTTAAAGGGATTGCTTCCAACCGTTTGCTAGGCAATAGTTAGATGACCCCGGCGAAGGAATAGTTCCCTTATTTGACGCTTTCTTATTTACCAGCCTAAAAAGGCTGTAACAGCCGAACTTGTGTAGCCATTTGGCCGCTGGTTTGGTAATATCTTGCGGAGGAGGTGTTATTAGCGACGTGTTTCCTCTCTTTGCGAACAATAAGCGAGCCGGCACGTCGAACCGGCGGCAGATGTTTTCCGTCGTTTTCTGCGGGTTTGTCGGCGTTTTGAACGCTGTCCAAGCAACTTTCGGCGGCGGAGGACCGGAAAACGTCCTCCTCGTCGTTAATCCTCGGAGTCAGGCTTCACTGACCATTGCTAATCATTACGCGAACCTACGGCTTATTCCGGCGGAAAACATTATCTTTTTGCCGTGGGACTCTAAAGCAGAGAATACGGATATCGATACTTTCCGCCGCGAAATTCTTTTGCCGATACTGAAGCAAATCCAACAATTTGAGCAATCCGCCCAAATCGACTATGTGGTTTATTCCAGCGACTTTCCGTGGGGGATAAAACTGGATGCTGACATTCGAGAGTTCGCCAAACAACTAGGGTTGGACTTGCCGCAGCACCAAAATGGAAAGAAACCGGAAAGTGAAAACAAACCGTCGTCAGAGCCGAAAAAAGTCTGGCCGCCGCAGCTCACGCCGGTCGGCTCGCTGACGGGCTTGACGTACTTGTGGCAAGCGGTTGCCGCTCGACAACCGGCCTATTTCGACCTGCGCTCTAATTACTACATGCGTCATTCCGCCGACAAAGACGAGGTCGGAGCGTCGATGGCCTTTCGTTCCAACCGTCGTTATGACAATTATGGTCGGCAGGCTCTTTTCGGCGGGCGGCAGTATTTGCTGTCGATGATGCTGGCCGTAACCGCCGGTCGAGGAAACACCGTACCCGAAGTCATTGAATATCTCAAACGGAGCGCATCGGCCGACGGCACGTTTCCGAAAGGCACGATCTACTTCATGCAAAATAATGACATTCGGTCGAAAGTCCGACAAGGCTTATTCCCCGCAGCCGTGCGCGAATTGAAGAAACTCGGCATTAACGCTGAAATCCTCGAAGGCGACATTCCTCGCAACCGTAATGATGTCCAAGGCACCGTGGTCAGCGTGGCTGACTTTGACTGGAAATCATCCGGCAGCACGATTCTGCCCGGGGCCATCTGCGAGCATTTCACCAGTACCGGCGGGGTGATGTACAAAGGAGCAGGACAAACGCCGCTCAGCGAATTTCTCCGCTATGGCGCGGCCGCTTCCAGCGGCACGGTTACGGAACCTTATGCCATCGCAGAAAAGTTCCCTACGGCGTTTATCCAGGTTCATTACGCGCGCGGCTGCTCAGCAGCCGAAGCCTTTTATCAATCCGTCTTCGGCCCATATCAGCTCCTGATTGTCGGCGACCCGCTTTGTCAGCCCTGGGCGCGGCCCCCCCAAGTAACTGTAGAGGGGCTGCCGGAAGCAGGCGATCTGCAAGGCCGCCTGGTCCTCAAACCCCGCACACAGCCTGCGGCGGATCGCTTCGAACTATACGTGGACGGCCGGCGTTGGGGGCATTGCTATTCCGGCGGTACTCTGTCGCTGGATTCCTCCCAATTGCCCGACGGCTATCATGAATTGCGCATCGTGGCCATCGGCCTGCCGCCGATCGAAACCCAGGGGCGGATGGTAACGCCTGTCAAGGTAAACAATCATAATCGACAAATCGAAATCGCCCTTAACGCCGCGGAGCCGCTTTCGACGACACGCTCACTGGCCCTTACAGTCCGCGCCCCAGGCGCTCACCACGTGGTTGTTTTTCACGGCAGCCGGGAAGTCGGCCAGCTTGAGGGGGCTGAAGGCCGAATTGAGATTCCGCCCGGCTTGCTCGGCGCCGGGCCGGTGCGATTGCAGGCGATAGCCTATAACCAGGAGGGCAGGGCGGAAGCAGCAGCGGCGCCGATATTATGCACCTTGCAGTGAACAATTCTGAGCACTCCCAACATGAACAGTACATGCGCCTCGCCCTGGCTGAGGCCGTGGCAGCCTTGCGCGAAGAGGAAGTGCCCGTCGGCGCCGTCATCGTTCACGAGGGTCGAATTATTGCTCGTGCCCATAATCAGCGGGAACAACTCCGCGATCCTACCGCACACGCTGAAATGATTGCGATTACCCAGGCGGCGGAATCCCTGGGCACATGGCGCCTGGAAGGCTGCGTGCTCTATGTTACGCTAGAACCCTGTGTGATGTGCGCCGGAGCAATTCTTCAATCGCGGTTGCCGGTGCTAGTTTACGGGGCTGCCGACCCTAAAGCCGGCGCCGTCGATTCGCTTTACCGCTTGCTGGCCGACCAGCGATTAAATCATCGCGTGGAAACCATCGGCGGCATTCTGGCGGCGGAATGCGGCGAATTGCTTACCCGTTTCTTCCAGAATCAGCGTCGCTTGGGGAAAAAATGAAGCGTAATCATTTCCGGCCGACTTAGGGGGGGAGTATCTCTTCGGCGGCTTCCTGCGGTTGGTCGATGGCTAGGATGCCCAGCACGGTAAGCCCTATGCCCAGCAGCAGCCAGGAGTTAATCGGCTCGTTGAAGAGAAGGATGCTCGCTAAAGTAACCATAGCCACCTGCGAGGTTGTTACCACATTGGCATGGACTACAGTAGTCCGGTGCAGACCGTAAATCAGGGCCAGAAAACCGAGGAGATTAAAAACCCCGGCGCCGGCCATCGGCAAGAGTTGTTCCCCCGGCGTGGCAAGCAGTGTTGTCGGACCGAAGCGGGCGAGACAAATCGGCCCCAGACCAATAATCGCCATAAAGGGAACGAAAAAAGCGACGAATGAGGGCTGCGTCCCTTCCTTTAATGAACGACGAATCAGTGAGCTGAGCAGGGCATAAATCACTCCGGCTAGCACTGTCAGGGAAACGGCGGGAAAGGCAAGTTGGAAAATCAACATCTCCGTGGTTTCTCCGACAATCAAACGGCTGGAAACGGCAGCTCCTTTTCCGAGAGATAACAGTGAGAACAACAGTAAGGCAATGGCCAGGGAAGACCTTGTCGAAACGCGCTCGCCGAGCCAGACACGTCCGATAACCGCCCCACCGAGAATCATCGCGCTACAGCTTAGCGGTACTGTAACGGCCAGCCCCACGACGCCCAACGACCACTGCACACTTGCGTTGGCCACAACTTCGGTTAAAAAGCCGACCAGGAACAGCCACCATAGCGTTTTCTTGGGTGGAAGTACCTTTTTGCGACCATAGAAGGCTTGCCCAATCAGCCACGGGCACATCACCACGACCGCTACCAACTCTCGGTTAAACACTGCCCAAAGCGGATCGCAGCTCAGTGCGGTCAACTGTCGCATACACACGTTGGACGCGGTATAAGCCAGGGCCGAAATCAAACAATAGAAGGTGCCGCTGAACAAACCCTGTTTATTTAGGTAGGCCATCAAAGGAGTGTACACTTTAGAGAGCAAAACATGATCGGCATTCACTTGGTCTATTCCGGTAATGATAGCAAGATTCCCTGCCTTGAGAAAGCCGACGGCCTGCTTTCATTCTGCCGCCCTAATAACTACATAAACCAAAGCCGGTTCGCTATACTGAACTACTGAACCTGCAAGACGGCGGCTTTCATAATTTAAGCTGTTCGAGACCACAATTCTATTACAATCCACGGGTTAACCTTTATGAGCAAACAGAAAGTGAACACTTCCTCGGCGGCGTCGCATGGGCGAAAAGAAAACACACTACGCAAACTTGAGAGGCTTAACAAAGCGCTTTCTCATCAAGAGCCTGATCGCGTACCGATCAGCGACTTCTTCTGGGGCGACTTCATTCGTCGGTGGCGTACCGAGTTGGACCTGCCCAGCGATGCCGATCCCTATTACTATTACGACCTCGATTGGATCGTAACGATCCCCAACATGGATCCCTGGATTCGCCCGTTTGAGACCTTGAAGGAAACAGCGGATGAAGTGGTGGTGAAAACGGACTTTGGGGCGGTAATGCGAAAAGTGCTTCATTACCCTATGCCGGAGTTCATCGGCTGGGAGATCGATTCGCTGGAAAAGCTCGAGAAGGCCGAATTCGACGACCCCGCGGACCCACGTCGGTTTTTCGCGGCAGGCGATAATCAGATTGCAGGCGTCGGCGATGGTTTTCAGCGAAATTCACCGCCCTGGGTGGAAACAGTCAAGTCGCTCTGGCCCGACTTTCCCGTCTATGGCAGCATCATTGAATGCGCCGAATGCCTCACCAGACTCATCGGCCCTTATAACCACATGCTTTGGATCGCTCAGGAACCTGAAAGAATGGGGGCAGTATTGGAACGCATCGGGCGGTTCTACCTGGAATGCGCCAAAGCGGCAATGGAGGCCGCTTCGCCCTGGCTCGACGGTTTCGTCATCTGGGGCGACGTGGCCTACAAAAAAGGAACCTTCATGCAACCCGACTTCTGGCGAAAGCATTACAAGCCCTGGGTAAAAGCGATCGTCGAAACCGCCCATGATAAGGGCCTGAAAGTGATTTACCATGGTTGCGGCAATGTGCGGGACATTTTCGAGGATTTCATCGAAACAGGCTTGGACGCTTACAATCCCCTGGAAGTGAAGGCCGGGATGGATGCCGTAGAACTGCGACGGCAATTCGGTCATCGTATCGCCTTTTGCGGCAACAGCGATGTGCGCGTCTGGGAAACAGGGGATCGCAAGGCCGTTCGTGCCGAAGTGATGCGCAAACTTAACGCTGCGCGCGGCGGGGGATTCATCTTTCAGTCTGATCATTCCGTTACCAGCTCGGTTTCCGGCCGAACTTATGATTACATCGTCAAGCTGGTGCGCCGCTTCGGCAAGTACCCTCTTCGGCTGGGGGAGTTCGATGAAGCTGTTTCTTAGGCCGGGAGGAATATGAAGTAGCAGTACTCCTGCTCGTGCATTGAGGGAATTGCTTCTGGTGGATAAAATGAGCGTCCTGAGCCTCGCCGCCCCACTTGCAGCAAAGGAGACCGCCTTGAAAAGTAGTCTCGCGACGATTTTCATTGGGTGTGTTGTGGCTGCTTCGGCCTCATCGGCTGCAAGTGAACCGAAGCCTATGGCGTTCCTTCCCTGGTCGGCCGAGTGGCGAGAGCCGCCGCTTACGGATCGACCGCTGCAAATCGTACATGGAATACATCCTGAGCGGGCTTCGCCCGACGGCATGCGCTATTACACGAATTTGGGGCTGGGCGGCATCGTCTGCAACGTCGCTTTTCAACAATACTTGAAATCGGAAGCGCACTGGAAAACGCTCGTTGAAGGAGTGCAAGCTTGCGAAAAGCTCGGCATGACTGTCTGGCTTTACGACGAACAGGGCTATCCGAGCGGCGCCGCCGGAGGAGAGGTGTTGGCCGAGGATAAAACGTTCGAGGCATGTGAGCTGGCGTTCGACGTCTTACGGGACAACCCCTTTCTCATACGTCCCTGCTACGAATTCACGCACGCCTGCAACAATTACTTTGCCAGTCGCCGATACATCAACATCCTCGACGAGCGCGCCGTAGCTTGTTTTCTCCGCAAAACACATGAAGCCTATCGGCGGAATTTGGAAAGGCGCTTCGGACGGACAATCACGGCGTTCTTCACCGATGAACCCTCGTTGATGGCTGTTAATCTTGGGTCATTTCCGGAAGACCTGCGCCGGAAACTAAAGATTCCGGTTGTCGATCAGCCGGACACGAATCTTTTGCCGCTTCCGCGAGTTCCTTGGGCGGCCGATCTACCGCGACTTTATCAGGAACGATACCAGCAGGACCTTAACGCTCAGCGGAAAAGTTTGTTTTGCGGCGATACGGCGGCTGACCGCCAGGTCCGGCGTCAGTTCTGGCAACTGATCGCCGAGCTTGTGAGCGAACGCTACTACGGACAGATTCAGCAATGGTGCCGCCGACATAAAATTGCTTCGTCGGGCCATACGCTGGCGGAGGAGTCTTTGTTATTCCACGTGCCACTGGACGGTAACAAACTAAAAGCGCTGGGACGGATGGACATTCCGGGGCTGGACATGCTCACCTCGGCCCCCGAAATTGCCGTTTACTCCGGTTGGATGGCGGCGGCCATGCCGTTTTCGGCGGCGATGCTCCAGGGACGGAGACGGGTTATGACGGAAGTCAGTGATCACAGCCAAAAAATTACCGGCCAAGATCCCGCCGTGCTCAACGCGATGGAGGCGACGGCCGCCTGGCAAGCCGCGTGGGGCGTGACGGAATTCACCTTGTACTATTGCCCAGACGACCGTTCGGCCGACGACTATCGGGCATACTGCCTTTTTGTCGGCCGGCTTAACGCCGCCTTAAAACCGGCAACTCCTCAGCCCGAAGTCTTGCTGTATTATCCCATCTTCGACCTCTGGAGCGAGTATCGTCCGGTTGCTGAACCACTGAGAATAGACTTGCAGTCGCCGCGGGCACAGAGAATCATCCATAGTTTCATGCGGCTCGGAACCGCACTAGTGCAAAATCAAATCCCTTTTGTCGTAATCGATCACGAAATGCTGGCCGCGGCCGAGATCGCCGACCGAGGAAAATTGAGCATCGGCGGACACAAATATTCCACGCTTGTTTTTCCCGATAGCGTGGAACCGCCCGACGCCGTCGGCGTAGTGGTACGGCAGTTTCGTCAAGGCGGCGGCAGTGTGCTGAGCGACGGAGCACAAACGCCTCTTAACTCTGCCGCGCTGTCGGCTGAAATCAAGCCGAAGTATCGCCTCTTGCCGCCTTCCAATACAATTGTGCTCAGCTGTTTTCTTCGGGACGGCAAACCGTTGCTATTGTTGGTCAACGTGGGTAAGCAGCCCTATCAAGGAAGGCTCCTGGTCCCGGAAAGAAAGACTTGGTACCGCCTGGACCCTTGCACGGGCAACATCGGGTCGCTTGAGACCGACGCCCAAGGTGGATTGCCGCTTCCGCTCTCAGGTTATCAAACGATGATACTGCTCGGCCAATAGCGGTTAGAATAGCCGCTGATTGCCGTCGGCGGCACATCGCTAGGTTTTTTCATAATCGCTAGTCTTTTTTTGTACCCGATGAGGCCCGCTCACAATTTGTGCCTGACGCGGAAAAAAATAGAAGATACCCTTTTCCCCTCTCCTCAAAATCCGGTTTGGGTGCTAAGATTTATTCCGGTTCAGGCAGACCGTTAAGAACTTTTCTGATAGCGAGTACCCGAAAATGGCTAAAAAAGCTACACCACCAGCAAAAAACACTTCGTCCGAAAGCGCCCACGTGAGTGCTACCGTGCTTGACGCCCATCCCACGTTGAAAAGTGCCGTCGCTCAGATCGAAAAAGAGTTCGGCGAAGGGGCGATCATGCCGCTGGGCGCCGGCGGAACGTCGCCGGTGCGCGGCATTCCGACCGGCAGCCTCTCGTTGGATATTGCGTTGGGTGGGCAAGGGATACCTTGCGGCCGAGTGGTGGAAATCTTCGGACCCGAAGCCAGCGGAAAAACCACGCTGGCCCTGCACGTCGTAGCCAATGCGCAACGGCAGGGCGGCATCGCCGCCTTTATCGATGCCGAACACGCGCTGGACCCCGCCTGGGCGAAAAAAGTCGGCGTGGTGCTCGAATCCCTGCTCGTGAGCCAGCCCAGCTGCGGCGAAGAAGCCATGCACATCACCGAAATGCTCATCAAGTCCAACGCCGTAGATGTCATCGTCGTTGACTCCGTCGCGGCGCTGGTACCTAAAAAAGAACTGGAAGGCGAGATCGGCGATGCTCATGTAGGATTGCAAGCACGGCTGATGAGCCAATCCCTGCGGAAACTGACGGGTGTAATATCCAAATCGAAAACCGCCGTAATCTTTATCAACCAAATCCGCGATAAAATCGGGGTCATGTTCGGCAACCCGGAAACAACGCCGGGCGGCAGGGCGCTGAAGTTCTACTCTTCTTGCCGGATCGATGTGCGGCGCATCAGCCAGATCAAAGAAGGCGACGAAGTAGCGGGCCAGCGTGTTCGGGCGAAGGTAGTGAAAAACAAAGTGGCCCCGCCGTTCCGTGCCGCCGAGTTTGATATGATGCACGACCACGGCATCTGCTACGAAACCGACGTTCTGGACCTTGCCGTAGCGCATAAGTTGGTGCAGCGCGTAGGTGGTTGGTTCCGCTACGGTAACATGCAACTCGGCCAGGGCCGGGATAGAGTCCGTGAATTCCTCAAAGACCATCCCCAGGTGGTCGAAGAATTGCGGGAAAAAATCCTTGCTGCCAGCCCGCTCGTGTCGCCTATTTCCGCGGCCTCAGAGCCGGCGGAAGTCGGAGAATAGTTCCGCCGCCAACGACTGCCTGTAGGGCGAAAAAGCCGCTTTTCTCAGTTAAGGATAGGGCGGCTGGTTTAATCCGTGATTTCCTGCCGCGATTCGCGTTTCGATTGCCAGATGGCCCAAATCAGGCACAAAAAGCCCACGGCCATCACAATCCAAAACAGCATGTCGAGCGGTTTGGGATTTACGGTAACTTCAGCGGTCTTTAGAACATCTAAAACTTTGGTATCGTAGGGCAGGATCAGGCCGATAATCAGCAGGCTGACCATGTTCATCACCTTAATCAACGGATTGATCGCCGGCCCAGCCGTATCCTTTAGTGGGTCGCCGACCGTATCACCGGTAACGGAAGCTTTGTGTTTTTCGCTGCCTTTACCCGTAGTTGCGGTGCGCGGCTCGTCCTCAATGGTCTTTTTGGCGTTATCCCAGGCGCCGCCGGCATTGGCCATGAAAACGGCCAGAAGCTGACCGGTAACAATCATGCCGCCGAGATAACCTGCCAGAGCGACCACCCCCAGCCCGAAGCCTACAAGAATCGGCACGAGAATCGCCAGTAAGCCGGGTCCGACCAGTTCCTTTTGAGCTTCTCCGGTGCAGATGGCCACTACGCGGCCGTAGTTCGGTTTTTTCCGACCTTCCCAGATGTCCTTGTCGCGGAATTGGACACGGCACTCCTTGACAATGAGGAACGCTGCTCGACCTACAGCCCTTAAGGTCATCGAGCTGAAAAGAAAGGGCACAGCGCCGCCGATCAACATGCCGATAAAGAGCTTTGGATCGGAGATGGTAAGCATAGAAGCCACGAGATGATAGACGGTTTCGCTGATTTTCGCTTCTTCGCCGCCGCCGCCTGAGCCGACGGAAACGATGTAGCTGTTAAAGAGCGAAACTGCGGCAATCACGGCCGAGCCGATGGCGATGCCCTTGGTGATGGCTTTAGTGGTGTTGCCGACGGAGTCTAAATCGGCAAGGATTTGTCGGGCTTCCTTGTATTTTTCTTCGCCCATCTCTTTCCGGTCGTAGCCCATCTCGCCGATACCGTTGGCATTGTCGGCCACGGGTCCGAAGACGTCCATGGAGATCGTATTGCCGGTTAAGGTCAACATGCCGATACCGCACATGGCGACGCCGAAAGCGACAAAGGTAGGCGTCGTGCCCATATAAATGAGCACACTACACATAATGGCCGCGGCGATAATCAATACGGCAGCCACCGTGCTTTCATAGCCGACGGCCAAGCCCTGGATGATGTTCGTGGCATGTCCGGTTTCGCAGGATTTAGCCAGACTTTTCACCGGCTTGTACTCCGTGCCGGTGAAGTACTCCGTGCATTTGTTCAAAGCAATAGCCAGAAGGATGCCGACAAAGCAGGTCCAGGCAGGCCGCATATCCAGACCGGGAATGCCCAAATTGCACCAGACCGGCAAAGCCCGAGGATCGTGAACTCCGTTAACCAGTGGAAAGCCGGCCGCAGCCTGTGGGTAATGAGCGAGATAATCGGCGTCGAATTTCAGATAGAAGAAGCCCAGAAGAATGAAGCCGACGACGCTGATAGTCGAGCCGATGACAAAGGCACGATTCACTCGGCCCATCGCTTCGGCAAAAGCTCCCTTTTCTCCTCCCCGCACCGTGTAGGTGCTGATAATGCTTCCTAAGACGCCGATGGCGCGAACCAGCAAGGGGAAAATTACGCCCTTATGGCCGAAGCTGGCAATGCCTAGAATCATTGCTGCGACAATGGTAACTTCGTAACTCTCAAAGATGTCGGCGGCCATTCCGGCGCAGTCGCCGACGTTGTCGCCGACGTTGTCGGCAATAGTGGCGGCGTTTCTCGGATCGTTCTCAGGGATTCCGGCTTCGATTTTTCCGACCAGGTCGGCGCCCACGTCGGCAGCCTTGGTGTAGATGCCGCCGCCAACACGCATAAACAAAGCCAGCAAGGTGCCGCCGAAACCGAAACCGAGCAAAGCTTCATAGGCCCGTTCGCCGTAAATTAAAAAGATCATCGAACCGCCCAGCAGTCCCAGGCCGTCGGTCAACATGCCGGTAATCGTGCCGGTGCGGTAGCCGAGTTGCAAAGCCCGCCCGAAGCTGCTCTGGGCGGCAACCGCTACCCGCAAATTGCCGACGGTGGCCAGACGCATGCCGACAAAACCGACAGTGGCCGAAAACGTGGCGCCGACAAAGAAAGCCAGCGCTCTGCCCCAGCAGATCGCCTCCGGCAGGTGGGATTGCTGTGCAGCATAATACAGGGCAATGGTAATCAAGATGATAAGCACACCCACTACGCGAAACTGTCGATAAAGATAAGCATTGGCCCCTTCGCGGATAGCCCTGGCGATTTCCTGCATACGCGGTGTGCCCTGGGGTGCGCGTTTGACTTCGCCGACGAGCATCAAAGCGTATGCCAATCCTGCCAGGGCGATGACGACGTTGGTAACCAGCAGGATTTTTTCATAGATATTGAACTGCTCGCTCAGTAGCGGTGTCCACAACGGCACGCCGCCAATAACCAATCCGCCGGAAGTTTCCGCGGCCGCCTGTTGAGCAGGCTCACGGACGGCCATCCAGCCCATGGCCGCCAATAAGCCGACGGAAACCAGTACTAACCAGGCCAGGTACAGACGATTTTTTACACGTTTTCCCTTATTTTGCTTTACCGCACTAGCCTTGCCAGGACTTTTCATAGAAAGTGCTCCTTGCCGTGAGTCAAAATGGGATCGAAACAACAGCTTGCCGAAGCCGGAGAGCTACTAAAACCGCTTATCTTGCCATGAGGGCATTAGAAAATCAAGAGCTACTTGGGGGAAACTTAAGGGAATCGAAAAGAAATGTGGCTTGCCGCAAACTCAGGTTCTCAATCGCCCAAACAGGTCAGCTTCGGTTAGCGCGGCTTAAGAGATGGGCGATGATATGTTGCTCCATAGCTGTGTCGCGTCCCCGCGGAATCCAGCCTCTCGTCGCTTGCTCCTCTATTGTTGGGTTGACAATTCCCACTAAGGAACTGTCATATCGAAAAGTAGCAGCACCGGCCGTAGCATGTTCCGGCCGAACCATGTCTTCCAGCTCCTTATAAACCGCTACATCCACCCAGTAGCCTCCTTGAGCAGGTATGACTCGAATAACCGCCCGACGCCGCATCGTCTGGAGCGTATTCTCGATTCGCTGCGGCCGGTCAACAGTGTCATACCGCCAAGGTTCGAAGATAGTAGGGCTGACTTCAGGAACTGTCGTCAAGGTTCCTTCCGTAATCATATTGCCAACCATTTTCACGGGCTGCTCACGTTCCACCCGGAAATAATCATCCACCACGTCAACCACCGTTTCCCAGGCACATTGCGGATCGGAAATCGGGAGGAAAGTCGGATTCCGTTGAGCAACCATGGTCGGCTGTAAAGCCTCGGTAACTTGTTCGTCGGTATAGCTGGGATAGATCGGCTCTGCAAACTCATATTCCGGCGCGGCAGCACAGCCAAGCACAGAAATCAAGCTCATCAGGCAGGCAATTGTGCGCCCCATAGACAAGAAGCCGATTGTTGTTAAATTGGGCAAGTCAACTCTGCTACAAAAGGACGAAAAAGTTAGTCAATTTTCATTAAAAAAGCAAGACCGATTTCTGCCTTAAAATTGCACAATTGGGTTATAATCATTGTCATAGCCATTATGGAAAAACGGTCTTTGATCAATCCTGTTCGGCACGATTGTTGCATGCCGGCATTGGGTTAGCAAGGGTTCGCGAGCGGGATGATCTTAGCCGGTCGAGAAAGGTGCGGGCACAAAGCGGGACCGGCCCACGCAGGCCGGCTGCGCGCAGC
>Ga0272448_1003985_pt1 | contig 17125 bp, 10 predicted proteins | sample YNPCB0191_FD_202220 | JGI IMG/M metagenome (GOLD analysis project Ga0272448, IMG submission 202220) | Hot spring sediment microbial communities from Yellowstone National Park, WY, United States - YNP-CB-019-1 | ecosystem: Environmental > Aquatic > Thermal springs > Hot (42-90C) > Sediment... | reverse complement strand
TTTTGCCGAGGGTTAGGCTGTACAACTGTCAAGGTCGGATACCTGGAAATGATAGGTTGAAGTCAGAGGGTGAGAATGAGACGCAAGGAGGAATCGTAAATAGGCAAAGCGAGCTGCGAAAATAATCGGAGGCGGGGATGTGTAGCCCTGCACCGAAGATTTGCGCGGCTTAGGTGAATGGCCCCGGGGTTTTCGGGGCTAAAAAGGTTAACCTCGGCACTTATTCGCGGGTTACTCCGAGAAATTTTGGGGTCGGCAACACCGCGAAGAACAAAAATCAAATGCGCCAACGTTGCTTGGCTCGACAAGGTCAATCGCACCTGCGAATTGACGGGGACGGAGTCTGCCTTGCCAAAGCCGGGCCAAACCCCCGTAGGTAAAGGCCTGGGTCCGTTTAATGAAAGATGTACTGCGCGGCGGTAGCTTATATTGACTGCTTTTAGATTTACTTTTCCGGCTTATTGAGCTGTGCCGTTACGCCGTGCTGTGTTGCCTAGCACTTTGGGTTTGACCGACCGCAGACCATGCTTTTCAGGCGGTTCTATTATACCGTAAAGCCGATGCTCCCGTGGCATGTACGGATGGCAGTCCGGCGGTATGTAGCTATGCGCGCACTCCGTCGGCATCGAGATGTTTGGCCGATTTTGCCCGGGTCTGAAAAACCCCCTGCCGGCTGGCCGGGTTGGCCCGATGAAAAAAAGTTTGCCCTGGTTTTAACGCATGATGTCGAAGGTGAAGCTGGCTTGGAAAAAGTGAGGCTGTTGATGGAACTTGAAATGCAGCTCGGGTTCCGCTCCGCGTTTTATTTTATTCCTGAAGGCGAGTACCGTGTGCCGGCTGCGCTACGTGGAGAACTTGTGCGCAACGGGTTCGAAGTCGGCGTGCATGACCTTTACCACGATGGCAAGCTGTTTAATTCGAGAAAAAGTTTTAGCGAGCACGCTGCTAAAATTAACCGATACCTAAATGAATGGGGTGCTGTTGGTTTCCGGGCGGGTTTCATGCTTAACCAACTCGATTGGCTGCATCAGCTTGACATCCAATATGACGCCTCGACATTCGACACCGACCCATTTGAGCCGCAGCCTGAAGGTGTAGGCACCATCTTTCCTTTCTGGGTTGGAAACTGTTCCGCAACAAAAGCGCGCCCACTGACAGGCGAGCTTGGTAACGACCCTGGCGATATGCTTGAGGAGCCGAATTCCGCCTCAACGGAGAATACCAGTCGGTTCCGCTCCGGTTACGTGGAGCTTCCATACACGTTGCCGCAGGACCTGACAGTGTTTTTGCTTTTCCGGGAACAGACCAACGAGATTTGGCGTCGTAAACTCGACTGGATAGCCCGGCATGGGGGAATGGCTCTGGTTGACGTCCATCCGGATTATCTGCATTTCGACGGCGACCAACGCGCTGACCGGTCGGTCTCGGTGACTTTTTACGCCGAGTTGCTCCGATATATACGAGAAAACTACGGAACTAGTTTTTGGCATGCGCTTCCGTGCCAGGTTGCCGCCTATGTTCGCGAGTCTTGCAGGGCGATCAGTTTCAGGCCTAGAAAACGGGTTTGCATGGTGACGTATTCACACTACGAGACCGATAATCGGGTAATGCGGTATGCCGAAGCGCTTGCCGAGCGCGGTGACCACGTAGATGTTGTGGCGCTCAGTCGGAGTAGGGGACAGGCTGAGAAAGAGACCGTTGCTGGAGTTAATTTATATCGGATTCAAGCAAGGCCCGCGAAGGGCCAGCGCGCCAAACTGGACTACCTCATGCCCCTTGCCCGTTTCCTTTTGGCTTCTTCGATTTGGCTTGTTCGAAATCATTTGCGGAGGCGATATGATCTTGTGCATGTCCACAACGTGCCGGATTTTCTCGTTTTTTCAGCTTTGATTCCAAAACTGATGGGGGCGAAGGTTATTTTGGATATTCACGACATCCTGCCCGAATTTTACGTGAGCAAGTTCAACGTATCGCAGGGGGCTTTAACCGTTAAGGCATTGCTGTTTATTGAGCGGTTGTGCGCACGAATTGCTGACCATGTAATTTTGGCCAATCATCTTTGGTTCGATAAATACACCCAGCGTGCCGCATCGGCTGTCAAATGTTCGGTTTTTATAAACTACGTGGACATGCGCAGATTCCGTCCGGGACGGCGAACCCGGACAGACAACCGTATCATTGTTTTGTTTCCAGGCGGTCTGCAATGGCACCAAGGTGTGGACATTGCAATTCGCGCATTTCAGAAGGTCTTGCAGAAGTTTCCCAATGCTGAGTTTCACATTTATGGTGATGGCAGCATGAAACCGGAGCTGGTTGCGCTCGCTTCTGAGCTGGGCCTTGACGGCAAGGTGCGCTTTTTCGATCCAGTGCCGGCGGATCAGATCGTGGAGATCATGGCAAATGCAGACGTTGGTGTTGTGCCAAAGCGTGCAGATTCGTTTGGTAACGAGGCATACAGCACAAAAATCTTGGAGTTCATGGCCGTGGGTGTGCCGGTGGTTGTTTCAGATACCAAGATTGATCGCTTCTATTTCGATGATTCAGTTGTGAAGTTTTTTGCATCGGGGGACGAAAATGCATTGGCGGACGCGATGCTGTTATTGATTGGGAATAAAGCGACGCGCGCGGGGTTAGTTGCGAAAGGCTACGAATACGTAGCACGTAATTCTTGGGATGCGGCAAAAAATAAGTATCTGAGTGTAGTAGATGCATTGACTTCACCAGATGTAAATTTTTGATTGCATCCTGCCGCATGATTCTCTCTGCCCAATGGAGCGCGACTATTTTATAGTTTCTGCGGTTCGAAATGAGGCGGAGTTCCTCGAACAAACCCTCCAATCGGTTATCAGCCAGACGCTTCTTCCAATCAAGTGGGTGATCGTTGATGATGGCTCGACAGATGGCACAGGCTTGTTGGCCAAACGCTTCAGTGAAAGGTATTCCTGGATAGAAGTTGTTGCGAGGCCGGATCGCGGTTTTCGGCAAGCAGGAGTTGGGGTTGCAGAAGCGTTTTATGATGGTTTTTCGCGCGGACGATTGCTTCCATGGAATTACGTCGTAAAACTGGATGGGGACGTGCTGTTACCGAGAAGCTATTTCGAACAACTTATGGCTGAGTTCGAGAAAGACCCACGTCTCGGCATTTGCAGTGGTGCCATCTATAAGCTGGAAAATGGAATCCTCACACTCGATTCACCGAATGATCCGGAGTTTCATGTTCGTGGTGCTGCCAAGATGTATAGGCGGACCTGTTGGGAGGCAATAGGCGGTATCCCACGCGTGACGGGGTTCGATTGCGTAGATAACTTGAAAGCACGAATGCTGGGTTGGGAGACGCGGTGCATCAGTTCACTTAAGGTTATTCACCTGCGGCCAACGGGACAGGCTAACGGACCGTGGCGGAACGGATTGAAAGACGGGCTCGGCGCCAACGCAATCGGTTATCACCCGATTTTTCTGGTTTTGAAATGCCTGAGGAGGTTTGTACGGAGGGGTACACGCATTAATGCTTTGGGCCAGCTCTGCGGTTTTGTGATGGGATACTTTGCTGATATGCCCCGAGTCCAAGACCGTGCGTTGATCCGCTATGTACGCCGTCAGCAACTGAACCGTCTCTTGGGCAGGAAGACAATTTGGCGGTGAGACTTCGCAGGCAGTTGGCCTTCATTACCCTTTAGTTTCTGACGATTTGAAAATGGCCAAGCGCATTGGGATAATAGGCTGCGGGCTTATCGCTGACACACATGTGGAGGCGATAAAAGCAGTAGAACCCACAGCCGAAATCTACGTTGCTGATCCGCTCCCGGGCAAGGCCGAGTTATTTCGCAGGAGGTATAACCTCAAGGCCAGTTTCCATGACGAAACGACGTTGTTGTCAGAGGTCCACCCGTTTTCAGTACATGTCCTTTCGCCCCCACAGTATCATGTTCAACATGTACAGCGTTGCCTTGAGGCAGGGGCCAATGTTCTTGTAGAAAAGCCATTTTGCTTTGACCTTGAACAGGCGCGCAAGTTGTACGAGTTGGCAAGTGACGCGCGAGTTGTGCTCTGTGTTGATCACAGTCTCCTTTTCCAGCCGGCAGTGATGCGAATGCGCCAGTTGCTTAAACGGGCTGGAAACGCAGTACCGTTAAGCATCGATTGCTTCTATGGTTTGGAGTCTGACTATTCCGATGCGAATAAACTCCCGGACACACACTGGAAGCGTACCCTTCCCGGGGGCATCCTTGTGGATGCGCTTGTTCATCCGATGTCGTTGGCTGTGTTTTTGAGCGGTCGTCCGCTGGCACTTAACGTGACAAAATTGGACGCATGTGGCAGTGAACAGTTAAGAGTTACGTGGAAAGCCGCAAATACTTTGGTTTGTATCACGGTGTCTCGGGGGATACAACCGTTTAGGCGTGTCACGTTTGTTGCCGCAAAGGACTTTCTCTGCACGATAGACCATTCAACGGAGGTTCTAGCTGTGCAGGAGACAGTTTTCGGGCCGCGGAGCTTACGGAAGTTATATAACAATCTTAGCCTGGCATGGCAGTTGGAATTTGGGACGCTGAACACCGCTTGGAAATTTGCGCGCGGCAAAATCAGGCAAAATCCGGGCGCCAGAGCCCTCATTGCTGCGTATTATGAGCATTTGGCAGGGAGATGCGAAAATCCTGTTCCGCCTGACTCTGTTCTCGACACTACGTTTGCATTGCAACGAACAGTCGCTTTTCTAACGCGCGAGACTGAACACGGACATTCAACGGAATCGCTGACGCGCAATACGATTGAAATTCGTAATCCTTTACGTACTGTATTGGTTACTGGTGCATCCGGCTTTCTTGGTAGAACACTTTGCCGAAAGCTTCTTGAAACTGGGGAATTCCGAATCATCGCACAAGTCCGCCGTAGCCCCAATGCTGATAAGCTACCCGCGCACACACACATTCGAAAACTTTACGCTGATTTCGACCATTTTACGCAGGATGATTTTAACCGGCTGGTGCAAGGTGTTGATGATGTCGTGCATTGTGCCCATGCTGCGCGGGCAAAAACGTGGGCTGATTACGAACGCCGGAATGTGCAGCATTCACTAGCCCTGTACGATGCATCAGCAACTGCCGGATGCAAGCATTTCATCCACGTTAGCAGTTTGGCGGTGTACGGGATGTCGTGTCGAGCAGACAAAATGGTTGATGAGAAAGTTCCGGTTGCGAAGGGTGGCATTTGGGAATTTTACATTCGCTCTAAAATATTGGCTGAGGAAGGACTGCTTGCGAGGGCGGCGAATGGACACCCACAGTTACTCATTCTCCGGCCCGGTATTCTTTACTCGGCAGAAGGCGAGAGACTCTTTTCCAGATCGTTCATTACTCGGGGTGGGCGTATTTTCCTGCTTATCGGTTCCGGCAGAAATCATTTGCCTTACACACGGGTTGACGTGCTTGCTGAGCTGATAACTGGTGTTTTGCAGCGTGAATCATTTCCGACAGGGATATATAATGTTTGTGGAGATCAGAGCGAGTCCGTCCAGGAATTTTTGGCGCGGCGTTGCGAAAAGCTTGGCATGCAGTGCAGGTTTTTGCGTATCCCGGCGGTGTTGCTTTGGGTCGCCGCCTTTGGTTTGGAAGCATTATACTGGATTACCAGACAGCAGCGAGCGCCCAAACTTACGCGATACGTTGTAAACTCAGCAACCCGAGATTTGCGGTACGACTGCACAAAGGCAATGCGTGAACTTGGTTGGGATCCTAGACTTGCAGTAGCCCCGTAATAAATGGTTTGCAACGCTTAGAATTCATGGGTGACTTCATTCTCGACTTTCGGCCGCAGAACCTACGGCAGACCGCAAAGGCTTTGGAGCTGCTTAAATTTATGCATCATGTGCAGGGTGCGGCCTTGGAAGAACTCCCCTTCGGGTTTGGGCTTACGTTCACGGGGGATCCGACTATTTGGGCCCCGTACAAAAGTCGCGACGGGATCATTGTTGCTATTGCGGGCCGGGTTTGTCTGGATGAGAGCCAGTGGATGGTAGGGGAAGCAATGCCAGGTGATGGTGGTTTGGCGAGCAAGGCCCTGTGCGCCATTTACCGCCAGCAGGGGTTAGCCGGCTTGGAGCGGCTCGGTGGCAATTATTTTCTGTTTGTTTACGATCCTAACAGTTCTCAATGTCATTTGATTACTGACCCTGCTGGTGTGTTTCCGGTGTATTACCTCGATGTGGCGGGTCCGCCTGTGTTCGCCTCGCATCCTGATGTGCTCGCCGCTGTAACGGGTGAACAGAGAAATCTCGACGAAGTTTCTCTCACAGAGTTTCTGTTAACAAGTACCGTGACTCCACCCTATACCTACTACAACCGAATCCGCGCTTTGGAGTTTGGCACCACAGCGACGGTTCAGATTACTCCGGACGGTCCAATGATTGTCGAGCGCCGCCGTTATTTTGAGATGATGCTGGTAGGAAGCTGCTCTGCGGATGAAGCGGAGCTTGCAGAGGAACTGGCAGTTGCACTTCGCAATGCCGTTCTGAGGAGAACATTGCCCCGGCTGGGTCGAACTGCGGTGGCACTTAGTGGCGGTTTGGATTCACGTGTTATACTTGCTTGCGTGGAGAACCGGGAGGAAACATTTGCTTTCTGCTGCTATGACAGGCCGAATCGTGAGTTTAGATCAGCAAAAGCGATTGCAGAGGCCATGGGTGTGCCGTTTAAAGCGTGGCAGCGACCGTTCGAGTATTATGGTGAGAATGCTGAGTTAGGGGTGCGTATCTCTGGTGGGATGGGGACAATTGCGAACAACCATTTCCTTGGCATTGTGGACTGGTTGCGGGAGGAAGGCACGCGGAACTTGTTAACCGGATGTTATTGCGACTACCTGTTCAAGGGTTTGCCACTTAACCGATCTGTGCATTGGCTGACAGGTCGGGAATGGCTCGCACCTTACCGTCACCAGTTTTATTTCACCCACCATCAGCGTCCCACGGCGTACAGAAAACAAATCGAAGAGCGTTGGGAATCACGGGTGCCAAGCCAGTTTCAAGCACAAAGGTCCGACGCTGACATATTTCAAGTGGAAGCCAGGCGCACGTTTCCTCTTTGTTATGAGGGCGACAATCAACAGCGTGTCGTGCCTCAGCGTGTTACCGGTTGGTGCCCACCAATTGTGGACCGTGGTGTACTAGAGGTGTATCGCAAAATCCCGTGGCGATTCAAATTGAACCGGTCCATTTTTCTGGCGGTTGCGCGCAGACTTTGTCCGGCATCGGTACTTAGGATTCCTGACGCAAACACGGGCGCTCCGTTGGACGCCTCGCTGTTGCGGGAGTGTCTTTCGACCAAGTGGCTGCGATTTAGATCCAAGCTGCGTGTTGGGAAGCATTCAATTAGCTCTGACGGGTCATGGCCTGATTGGTATTACTATGTTCGGCATAGTGCCAAACTTCGCGAGCTTTGGCAGCGACCGAACGCACTTGCCACTGATTTTTTCCGGCGGGTGCTACGGCCAGAAGAGCTTCGGGCGAATCCAGCGGATTACAGCGGACCAGACATTTGGCTCATGATTCGGATTCTGACATTGAAACTTTGGTTTGACCAATGGCACGGCTAAAGCCGCAGGCAAAGCTTCTTATCAGTCTGGCAGTCAGGTTATTTGATATCTGGCGTGCTTCTTTAGCGCGAGTTTTGGGTCGGGAACATCCACCAGCTTGCGTTGTGTTATACTACCATGGCGTACCTATTGAGAAACGGGGATTGTTCGGCTGTCAACTGGACACCTTATTGAAGCTCGCCCAGCCTGTTGCGATTGAACCAGTACCTGTTCTCTGTCCGGGAAAATTCTACGCGGCGGTCACCTTTGACGACGGTTACGTGAGTGTGCTGGAAAATGCTGTGCCGGAGTTGATGAAACGTAAAATCCCATGGACCGTGTTTGTACCTTCCGGTCGTCTCGGGCAACGACCTTCGTGGTTGCGGAATCCAAGCAAGACTGTGAATGAAGAGTGGGTGATGACGGCCGAGCAGCTCCGCACACTGGCAAAAAATTCTCAGGTTACGATCGGTTCCCATACGGTTACCCATGCCCATCTTATCGAAGTGGGACCTCAGAGAGCCGCAGTCGAACTTTTTCAATCAAAGAATGACTTGGAGCAGGTGTTGGGGAGGCCGGTTACACTTTTTAGCTACCCGTTTGGCGCGCGTACCCCTGCGCTAGATGAACAAGCGCATGCAGTCGGCTATCAGCGCGTTTTTTCGTCGTCGCCACGCCTTGCCTTTCGTGAATCTAATGAATTCGTCGTCGGACGAGTACAATCGGACCCAGGCATTAAGTTGCTGGAGTTCCAGTTAAAGATCCTTGGCGCGTATCGTTGGCTTGCAACATGTCGCACCTAGAAAGGTGTTTTACGCGTTTTCTCGAGGCGCGCAGTTCCAAGTCAGCCATGTTGGGTGCTGCTCTTCGGGCCAGAGCGGCCCAACCATCGGCACGTGCGAACAATTTCCCGACCTCGATGCTGGCGACGCAAGCGGGTTTGTCCCGCAATTGGGGGATGCGCTATAGCGGTTTTATCGGGACGTCATTGCAAGCTTATGAAATATCTGAGCTAGGGCGCTGGGGAAAACTGCATGTCGGGCTGGCTTGCGTGCGTTCAACGCTCAAATCTGGCGCAAATGAAAAGTATGCAGGATATAGTTGAACATCTCCCACATGTTGTTAGTAATAAGTCACGTTCTTTCGATGTCGTCGTGGATCGAGTCAGTGAGGTCCAATGGAACAAGCTGCTTGAGCAGTTCGCTGATGCAAACTTTTACCAAACTTGGGCTTACGGTGCGGTCTCGTGGGGCGAGCAGCAGTTAAGTCATTGTGTTGCGATGGAAAACGGGCAGTGCGTCGGCTTGGCGCAACTGCGCGTTGTTAGGCTACCGTTCTTGCGCGCTGGTGTCGCGTATCTTCGATGGGGGCCTTGCTATCAGCGTGTTGGCGCCGCTGCAGATAGAGAAATCTTGCGGCGCATAATAGGAGCGCTGGTGTCTGAATATGTGCACCGGCGCGGCCTCATGTTGCGGATCGTTCCCCAGACCACCACAAAGGATTTCGAGGCTGTCCATTGGCTCGAAGTTTTGCGTGAATTTGGATTCCGGAAGGAGAATCGACACTTGCCTTATCGTACGTTGAGGCTGGATTTGACGCAAGAGCTTGATGTCATCCGTAAACGGTTCGATTCCAAATGGCGCAATAGGCTTAATGCTGCAGAACGCGCCGAGCTCACTGTCATCGAGGGCACAGGTGACGAGCTTTACGGCCAGTTTATCGAACTATACGACGAGATGATGGCCCGTAAACGGTTCGATACGGGGGTTAACCCACGTGTGTTTCGTCGGATTCAACAACGGCTGCCTAGTGAACAAAAGATGCTTATAATGATTTGCGGGCAGGGCAATGTGCCACAGAGTGGTGTTGTGGCGACTGCCATTGGGCGAACCGGCATTGCTTTGTTGGCTGCTACTGGGAATGCCGGCCTAAAGACCAGTGGATCACATCTTTTGCAGTGGCGATTGCTGCAGCGGCTAAAAGAACATGGCTGTACGTGGTACGACCAAGGCGGGATCAATCCGCAAAAAAATCCCGGCGTTTACCACTTTAAGCAGGGCATGGGCGGTGAGGAGGTTACCGCCTTGGGCAGTTTTGCCTTAAGCCACAATGCAGTAAGTCGTTTAGCCGTGCTCATCGGGGAAAGGCTACGAAAGGCAGCGCACTCTATCACTGTAAGACACGCATAAGCTGCAAATGGAACCTGTGCTGACGATAGTGATCGTGAATTGGAATGGGGGTGAATTGCTTATGCGATGCCTCAGGTCGATTCGTGCAAGTCGGACTTCTTTCGGCGTGAGAGTTATTGTGGTTGACAATGATTCAGACGATGGGAGCCGACAAGCGGCCCAAAATGAGTTTCCTGAGTTTCTTGTTCGCAACTCCGGCGCTAACCTTGGCTTTGCCCGAGCAAACAACCTAGCACGGTCATCTGTTGATACTCCATTCGTATTGTTTTTAAACCCTGATACTGAACTCAGGGAAGACACTCTCGAAAAGGCTGTTCGTTGCCTAGAGTCTTATCCGGATGTGGGTGCTCTTGGCTGCAAAATGGTGTGTCCCGACGGTACCGTTCAGCAGCAGGGTTTGCAATGGCACCTAACGCCCTGGCGTGTGTTCATTGAACTTGTCTGCGGAGGGCGGCAGCTCCAGAAGATTTTGGCACGTTGGTTGCCAGTTTGGGATCCAAACACCAGTGGGTATGTTAGGAAGTTGTATGGGGGATTCTTGCTCGCACGGAGAAAAGCACTGGAGCAAGCGGGTTGGTTCGATGAACGCTACTTCATGTACGCGGAGGACGCCGACTTATCACGCACTCTTCAAACTTTTGGTTGGCGGCTTTACTACACAGCCGAGACCGAGATCACTCATGTTGGAGGTGGCACGAGCAGTAGAGCCCCCAGTGGTTTTGCGGTTCTTATGAAATATGAATCCATCGGCAAATTAATGCTGAAGTACTATGGATTAACTGGGTTTTTCTGCTACCGACTTGCTGTACTATTCGGGGCCTGCGTCCGCCTGGCGCTTCTCATGGCTGCGAGAGCTTTGCGGCAAATCGGGAACTCCCAAGATTTTAATAACGCTTTGATGAAACAATGGCTGATGTTGCTTTGGGCGTTAGGGCTGCGGCGTGCTTGTATTCCAGCTCGTAGATATGGGCCAGATGTTTGCGGCCGGCAATTAATAACGTCGGGTTGCCAAGGCGACTCATTGGTGGGTAGGCGCGATGCTTAATGTAGTCCTGCTTGTAGCCTTGCTTGTGCCGCTTTGGTTGCGGTTAAGACGGGATTTCGTGGCGGGTTTGGCCTACGCTGTTTTGGTGTGTGTTTCTGCCAGCACCTTTATTCGAATCCCAATGCCTGAGGTTTTACCACAGTTGACGATTTTCCGGCTCATCCTGATTATACTGTTTTTCTTCTGGTTCAAAGAGCGGCGGTTGGGGAGATTTAAGTCTCCTGTGCCATTCTCCGGGCTTTTTCTACTATGGGGATTAGTGAACCTTTTTTCCCTCTTTTTCACAGACATTTCGTTTGGGCGTAGCCTTAAGCGGTATTTGGATTTCGTTCTCGAATTCTGGGGTTTCTACATCATTGCGACTACGGTTATTACAACTAGGGTTGATGCGCTGAAGATACTTCGCGCTGCAGCGACTGGCTTGGGTGTTGTAGCTGTGCTGGCGTTTGTCGAAAAATATACCGGGTTCAACCCAACGGATTTACTCGTTTCAGCCGGAGACGAGGCGCGCAACTTACGTGATGTTACGGCAACATACCAGCATCGGATTTTGTTGGGCACAGGTTTGGCGACGGGGCTTCCCCTGGCTCTGGTACTGGCGGCTTATGGCTCGACCGCCAGTAGGAAGCTTTTATACATTGGGATTACCGCCATGTTGGCTGGGGGTTGTTATTTTGCCCACAGTCGCGGTCCTTGGTTGGGGGTCGCGATAGCTGCGGTGGTATTACTCATGTTGAGCACACGCAAAATCAGGAACGCCGTGATTTGGATCATGGCTGTGACTGTACTTGTGTTAGTGTTGCGTCCGGGCGTTTTCGAAACGATTATCAGTTCCGTGAAGGCTACCGCCAATCCAGATTCATTAAAAGGCGGTACATTCATGTACCGTTTTGAGCTGTGGCGCGTGGCTTGGACCGAAATATGCAAATCCCCAATCCGACTGCTATTTGGTTACGGACAGGGGGCGGGATTAGAAAAGGAAATTGAGTGGGACTTGTCATTTCGTGACAAGACAACCCAAATTTGGAGTTGGGACAACCATTATGCTTATGACCTATATCAAACTGGTATTTTGGGGTTTGGGGTGAAGGTCGCCCTGTACATTGCAATTGTGCATACTGTTTATAGATCGCTGTGCCGCGCTTCTGCATCGCATCGGGATTTGTTAGCAGGTGCTTTCGCCAGCATGTTGGTTTTCCTTTTCATGATGAGCAATGTGCTGATTTTCGTCAAACAATTGAACTTCCTTTTTGCTGCAGTTGCAGCTTCAGCTTTTGCCTTTCGCATGACTGAGCAGCAGCGCGTTTTAGCAGAGGAACGGCCAGGAAACGGGTGCGTTACGGAACAAAAGCTGAGATTGGAGCGTGCGTTGCGACATGTATAGAGGCGTTGCTCTCGAGGTAAACACTTGTAGTTAATAAATTCTGCGAGCTGTAAAAGTGGTTGGCATACGAAGCATGTGGTGTATCGGGCAGATGTGGCATGACTTTTGCAGAATCAAAACCGACACATATGTCGAGGAGGGAGAAAGCGCGATCTTGGTGCACACGCGAGTCTGGATTCGGGACAGCCTACAACCTGTCCAGCCTAAATTCTGTCCACATGATTTTTGCAGGTTTGTTGTGTTATCTGATGACTTGCGCCTGTTACGCTGCTACACGTTTTGTGGCAATAAATGGAAAAAATGAAGGCGAGGCTCTCTCGTGGGATACCGCGTGGCGGACAATAGCGTATGCTGCGGCTAATGCAGATAACGGTGATACAATTGTGATTGGGCCGGGCGAATTTAATGAGTACGTGCATATCAATTCGCGCACAAACCTAACTTTCTTTTCCAGTAATAATGCAGTCACGTGTGCATTTCGGGTCACTACACCAAGCAACACATTCAGTGGTTTACGGTTGCTTAGCGCGCAAAATGAGAACGTAACTTGGAACGCTTTCTTCAGGATCGAACCGAGTGCCCACTGGACAACGATTAGTAACTGTGTTATAGGTGACTCGCCCCAAGCCAAGGCAACCAATTTCGTCTTCGATGCGGACTTAGACATAATTTATTCGCCCGACGTGGATTTTGTTAGAGCTGGCTTCAGAACAAATGCCCAGATTTTCTGGGCTGGTTGTTCCCTGAGCAATCTGTGGTTTGCCAACATGTGCAAAGCGGGAATAATTGTAGGTGTCGAAACCAACAAACTTTACATACAAGATGGTTGTATTTCTCTGAAAGAGACAAACAGAAGCGCATGGAGTTACATTTTTCCAGGGGCGAACTATAACGGTGTTTCGGGCGTGCATTTTGCAGTGTCAGCTTACGCAGGTGCAACAAACTGCACGATAATACGGAATTTATTCACAAACCTGGTGGGTGTGGCAATAGACCTGAACGGCTACAATCATCGTATACACGGCAATGAAATCGTACGACAGATCGGTAACAGCGGTTTACAAATTAAGGGGGCAAATCATGTTATAATGAGCAACTATATTCATGACTGCATTGTGCCCATTTACTATTCTGCGTACGAACTTAACAAACTGGTTTATCATCCGCCTGGGGGCGGCTTTTATGATTTTGTAGCTGGGTTTATTCATGATACCGGCAGTTGGTCCACTTATGGTAATAGCAACATTGTTATAGCTTGGAATTGGTTCGAGAACATCGAGCAGCCACTTGGCCAGCAGCGCGTTACAAATCCCGCAGGCGGTTTTCGGGGGTTAAACGTGTTGTCGAACGTGTTTATTGGGTTTGTTGGTCCATGGTCGGGTGGGTGGAACGACTTGAACATCAGTTACAATACTTTCTATCGGTGCGCGTATAATGAGGGTTTCAAACATGTGTTGTACTTAGGTGGCAACGGCATTACGAACGTGACCGTCACGTACAACGCATTTTTGGATTGTGGCGATCACTCGAGCCTTGGCTCTGAGGGTGGTTTTTCGCTGGTCAATTGTTACGGCAACATTAATACAAACGGCAACGTGATACTCGGCCCTGAAGTGGCAGGTAACAGATTACGTTTGCGAGACGAGAACCGGCCTAGAGGTGCAGACGGCAGACCGTTTACTGCAGACGATGGGCTTGCACCGTTACCTGGCAGCCCTGTGTGTGGTGTTGGTGCCTTGGGCGTGGCAATAGTCACACCCGGGCAACCGATTGCGCACTTTACAGTGCGTGATAATCTTGGCTGGGCTGAGCCCACCGGTAGTAATTACAACCCAGCTTGGCAGGCAATGTCTGCGCCTTTACGCAGGGGTGTGATGCGACCCTATACGAACGGTGCACCTGTGGCAAAAATACCGCAAACAGTTACCTTTGTTGCTACAAATAGCATCAGCGGTACGTGGAGTACAAACGATTGGAAAGGGATTCAACATTTCCTCTGGGACTTTGGTGATGGGTCGCGTCCGGTCTGGACGCCCTGGCCGGATGTAAGCCATACATTTCTGACCACGGGCCAATTCACCATTACGCTCTGGGTGACGAATACTGCAGGCAATGTCGCCGCCGTATCGCGTGTGTACAGTGTCTGGCCAAACGAAGAATCTAGGAGGCGTATCTATTATGTGAGCAGGAACGGCGACGATAGTAATCCGGGTACCTACACCAAACCGTTTAGCTCTATCACTAAAGCATTGAGCGCGGCTGTGGCTGGAGATTATGTGGCAGTGCTCTCAGGTAATTTTGTGGACCCGATTAACCTCGGCACGTGCGGCGCAAAAAATGGTACACGGTCATTGCCCATCACGGTTGTTGGATACAATGTGGCTCTGCAAAGTGTCTATCAGACATGCGATTGGTGGACTTGGGAAGGGTTTGAATTCTTGGGAACAAACATTCAGACTGGACTCTCCGCTTTCTTTACCACATCTGGGGAGTGTAGCGGAATCACACTACGCAACAACTGGTTCCACGACGGGTTAAAGGACTACGCGGCGGTTTTGTTTGCGGCCAAGGCCAAGAGGGGCGGTACGGATTACTTGGTCGTTAACAACGTGTTTGAGCGGATTGCTGGCGGTGCACATGGGGTTATCAAGCTCATTGGGCAAACCAATGTGGTTATCGATGCTAACATTTGCAAGGAGACCTCACGGCAGGGCGATTTTGTTCAATTCAACGGTTGGAACATTGTTATCCGACGGAACTGGTGTTACAATCTGGGTGGGGATAATCATCCCGATTTCGTTCAGTTGCCGATTTCTACATCGGGGTCTGAACCTGTGTGGATTCCGACGGGCAATGTTTTAATCGAACGCAACTGGGTGCAGATTGACGACCAGTCTGAGAATGTACAAATCTGTCAAATGGCAACAATGACCAACGGTTCACCGGAGTTCACCAACATTGTATTTCGCAACAACGTGTTTATTGGGTTTCCTGGTGGAATGAACATGAAATGTGACGGCGATAAGATCCATAATAACCTCTTTTACAGATGCTCGAGTTGGTATGGGCATGTAATCGCGTCCGGAGGTGGGAACGGTTCAACGTATGCCTTGGACATTCGAAACAACATTTTTTATGAGTGTGGAACGAATCGCGGAATTGCAGTTGGCACCGGTTGGTACCAAAACGGGCTTTACCCTTGGCAAACCAACGTCACTATGGTGGCGGATTACAATTTCGTTTGCGGCTCCAACTACGCCGCTAAGGCCCTTGCACCTCCCAACGATGCGTATCACTGGGCGATACAAGGACAGGAGGCGCGGGGTATCAACGGAGGCAATCCCCGATTTGCGAACGTTGCACAATTCGATTTTCGACTTCTCTCGGATAGTCCATTATTGGGCGCAGGCGCAAATTTGTCTGCTTATTTTACGGATGACTTTTTTGGGGAAACACGCTCTGATGCTTGGACAATAGGACCGTTTCAGGGGTCGGCAGATCGGGGTTCTGGCTGGCCAACAACCATTGTTGGACCGCGTAATTTGCGCGTCGTATCAGGAGGGATTCGTTAAGCTGAGCGCCGAAATGTATATTTTACCGCGTAGTCGTTATCTACGGGAAGGGTCAAATCAATTTGTTAGCACCTCATCACTTCTTTGGCGGTCGCCTGACAAGGCTTCGGCATAAGCGTGGGGTGATTTAGCGTGGCGGTAACTAGCGAAGTGTTCAGGAGTAGGCCGTATTATATCCCGGTTCTGAGCTTCTGGGGTTGGGTGTTGATAAAAACCAGAAAGCCAGCGAGGCGATCAGTTTTGTTTGGGGTGCTGTTTTTTGGTGCATGTATTGTCAAGGCAGCCGAGTATCATGTCTTTTGTGATGCGGCCAACGTGTCTGGTGGAGATGGCACGATTACAAACCCATGGCCGAGCTTTTCTGCGATTCCATGGCCAGTTTTGCAGACGATGGTCAATGGTGGAACAAATGTGACAATCAATCTAATGCGAGGCTCGTCGTGGACAGAAACGTTGGTCGTTGGAGCATCTGGGCGCGAAGGTGTTCCGATCACAATTCGTGCCTATGGGGATGGACCAGCACCTCGGATAGTCGGGGGAGAGGTTTTTACCAACTGGACTCTCTATAGTTCGAGTAGCGGATGCGTATGGGTCACGCCATGCGCGGACTCGATAACAACGCTGTTTCGCAACAACGATCTACTCGATAGGGGGACAGATCCGCTTTCACTTACCAATTGGCAATGGTGCGTTAGGGATGGCGGCCTTTTCTTGCGGGATGATTTTGGGAATCCGGACGCAACCGGAGCAGTAATCTACGGGTTAATCCGTGACCGGCTTTTTGATTGTCGGTCAAGGCAACACATACATGCTGCCGATCTAGAGATACAGGGCGCAAGTGGCACGGGAATTTACCTTGACAGAGTCACTAATGTAACCTTTTTACGATGCCGACTGTCGAAATCGTTTCGGCACCTTCAGCTTCAGAACAGTTCCAACGTCTGCTTTACTGCCACATGGTTCGGACAATCGAAAATTTCTGGAATCTATGTTGGTGGGACCAATGTAAAAGCTAGCTTCTTCTTTTGCTTAATGTCACCTGGGCCTTCAGGCGGGCCGAGTGTTGAAATTAAAAGTACTGCCTCGGTTATCGATTTTGTTAATTGTACGCTCGTGGGCTCGCGTAGCCGCCATATCTGGAATACCGGGGACAACGTCGTTCAAATTGTGAATTCCATTCTAACTGCGCCCGCGGTCTCGGACACAACCCAATTAGGGGAGGAAATCCTAAGCAGTGCCGGGAGAGTTACAGTAGCATTCTCTCTCATCCAGCCTAATGGGCAATGGCCCGAGCACTTGGTGAATGGGGTTAATTTGGGTCCTGGCTGTATCTTTGTCAGCCCGGGTTTTGTGCGCAATGCCTCAAAAG
>Ga0272448_1003982_pt1 | contig 17132 bp, 14 predicted proteins | sample YNPCB0191_FD_202220 | JGI IMG/M metagenome (GOLD analysis project Ga0272448, IMG submission 202220) | Hot spring sediment microbial communities from Yellowstone National Park, WY, United States - YNP-CB-019-1 | ecosystem: Environmental > Aquatic > Thermal springs > Hot (42-90C) > Sediment... | reverse complement strand
GTTCTGACTGGGAAGTAGTTACCCTCAGTGTATCACTTAATGAATGGACAGTATATACAGTGAAGATCTCGACCGAGGCAAAAGATGTTGCAGGGAACGCAATGGTTGCCGAGTATGTCTTTTCATTTGAGACGACAAAGGAGAAGACATTGAAAACCGTAGTATCCCTGGTCATCATAGCGATGGTAACAGTGATATTGCTTATCGCCATTCAAATCATGAAGAAAAGAAAGAGATGCCCGAAATGCGGGATTTCGCTATACACAAAAGTAGATCGATGTCCCGGGTGCGGATACGGGTTCCTCAGAGAGACTGGACCTCAAAAACCACCTGACAGTTTCACTAAAAAAAGAAGGAAAGCAATCGAAAGAATCCGAAAACGAAGAAGAGCACAACACGCTAATACTCCAAAATAAGTTTTTCGTTTATCCGGCCAGTGCTTCTGAAATCACTCTGATGCACTGCACAATCACTCTAGGGAACAAGAGGAATCCCTCCCGAACCGCGGGAGGGGGTTACCACCCCCTCCCCCAGTCAGCGTGTAATTCGCTTCGCTCATTACACTTTGTCTCGAACTGCTGACGCATTTCGAGATTGAGGGTCCTCCTGACCCCTCCCCCGAGTATTCTGTGAGGGGGCTGACATACGCTAATACATACGGCACTGACAACGCCGGGGGAGGGAGGAATCTCTCCCCCAAGACCCCCTCTTCTCTTTTCCGTCCGAACCGCGGGAGGGGGTTACCACCCCCTCCCCCAGTTCATGGGTTTTCCTGACCCCACCCCCGATTGGGTCGTGAGGGGGCTGACATACGCTAATACATACGGCACTGACAACGCCGGGGGAGGGAGGAATCCCTCCCCCGGAACCCCCACCTCTCTTTTCCGTAAGCCTGGGGAAGAGGAAGTTTCCTCTCCCCCCGACCCCTACTCCTCTATCCCAGAGGATAACCAGAATGCGTTCCAAACAATGGGAAACGTATTCCCATCCATAGTCCCAACAATCAAGATCAGAATTCCGCAAGGAAGTCTGGAAGATGAGTTTAGAAGGGGGCTCGGGGGCCGAACCGCGGGAGGGGGCTCTGCCCCCTCCCCCAGTTTGAGGTTCCTCCTGACCCAACCCCCGATTGGATCGTGAAGGGGATGACATACGCTGTTACATACGGAGCTGACAGTTTGGGGGAGAGAGGAATCTCTCCCCCAAGACCCCCTCTTCTCTTTTCTGTAAGCTGGAGAAGGGGAAGCGTCCCCTCCTCCAGACCTTCACCCCTCGATCCCAGAGGATAAGCAGAATAAGTTCCAAACGATGGGAAAAGTATTCCCATCCATAGTACCAACCGTTAAAATCAGAATTCCGTTAGGAATTCTGGAAGATGAGTTTAGAAGGGGGTTCGGGGGGAACCTGTTTCCCAAAGGTTCCCCCCGAAGCCGAACCCATGGGCACATAACCGAAAACGGGGTTGGAAGGGGGTCTCTGCATCATCCTGTTTTCATCCCCCTGACTGTGGGGGTGCGAATCATGATAATCGTTATGATGGGAACAGCGCACCCCCACTTGCAAGGGCGCGAAGCGCCCGCGCCAGGAGGAGGGGGTCAGAAATTCCCGAGAAATGGGGGGAGGAGAGGCGAACGAAGTGAGCCTACTCTCCTCCCCGCGTTTCGGAAGGGATTATATATCCTTCCCCTATCGGGGTATGATGTTTGTCCTTATTCTTGGCACACGACCGGAGGTGATCAAGTTTGCGCCTCTTGTCCGGATACTGAAAATGCGGGGTATAGGGTATCGCGTTATCCATACGGGTCAGCATTACAGTTATGAGATGGATAGGATTTTTTTCAAGGAATTGAACCTTCCTTCTCCGGATTACAACCTTGGTGCGGGATCAGGCACGCATGCGCAGCAGACCTCTCGAATCCTCGAATCTCTTGAGCCGGTGCTGGTCTCGCTTGACCCTGATGCAGTGGTTGTCCTCGGAGATACGAACACCACGCTTGCGGGTGCACTTGTTGCTGTGAAACTTCACATACCGGTGGTTCATGTGGAAGCCGGGTTGAGGTCGTTTGACAGGAGGATGCCTGAGGAGATAAATCGAGTGCTTACCGACCATGCATCAGACCTCATGTTTGCGCCAACGAATGTCTCCCGGTCAAACCTCTTAAGAGAAGGTATCGATGCAAAACGGGTTTATGTAACGGGAAACACGATTGTTGATGCTGTAAAACAGAATATTGGACTTGCAAGACGCAGAAGACCCAAGGTTGATCTGCCCGGAGGTGGCTACGGTGTTCTTACCCTTCACAGAGAGGAAAATGTAGATTCTCCGGAGATTCTTAAAAGTATTCTTAAAGGCGCGGGAATGGTGGCAGAGAGAAAGAATCTGAAGATCGTATATCCTATTCACCCGAGGACAAGGAAGGTCATGCAGAAAGAGGGGATTAATCTTCCGGAGGGGGTTCTCTCGATAGACCCTCTTGGGTATTTTGATTTTCTGAACCTTGAGATGAACGCCTCACTGATTCTTACCGATTCGGGTGGCGTGCAGGAGGAGGCGTGCACGCTTCATGTCCCCTGTGTAACCCTGAGAACAACCACCGAGCGCCCGGAGACTGTGGAAGTCGGGGCGAATATCGTTGCCGGAGTTGTTCCCTCGAGAATCTTAAAATGTGCAAGTATGATGCTTTCCCGGAAAAGAACATGGAGAAACCCGCTGGGTAACGGGAATGCTGCAGAAAGGATTGTATCTCATCTACTGAAGAGATATGGGGAATAACTATGGGGTGTGTATCTCTGTGACCGGGAAAGGCTCTACTGATCATATCCGGCAAAAACCTCCCTGGCTCAGGGTAAGGATACCTGCAGGGGATCTTTATGCAAAACTCAGGGAGAAGATTACCGCCCGGGGTCTGCATACGGTCTGCGATGAGGCAAGGTGTCCTAATGTGGCTGAATGCTGGGGGAAACATGGTACTGCGACGATCATGCTCATGGGGAGTGTATGTACGAGATCATGCAGATTCTGTGCAGTGACCTCGGGGATACCTCAGCCTCTCGATCCCGGTGAACCTGAGCGTGTAGCCAGAGCGATATCCGATCTTGGCTTGAAATATGTTGTTCTCACATCGGTGTGCAGGGATGACCTTGATGATGGCGGGGCATTACACTTCACCCGGACGGTGCAGGAGATCAGGAATGTATGCCCCGGAGTAAGGGTTGAGATCCTTGTCCCTGATTTTGGCGGGAACACCCGGAGCATAAGGACCCTTGCAGAGGTTAAACCTGATGTAATCGGACATAATATTGAGACAGTCGAACGCCTTACTCCCATCATCCGCGATCGCAGGGCATCATACAACCTCTCATTGAAGGTTCTCTTCCTGTTTCATGAATATGCACCGGAATCGCTTATCAAATCATCCATTATGCTCGGCTTGGGAGAAACATACGAGGAGATACTTGCTACCATGAAGGATCTACGGGGTGCCGGTGTTCACATACTGACAATGGGACAGTATCTTCGACCGAGTATGAGACATCACCCGGTAGTGGAATATCTTCCCCCGGAGCAATTTGACAGATTGAAAAAAGATGCACTCGCCCTCGGGTTTTCGTATGTAGTCTCAGGACCGCTTGTGCGGAGTTCATATCATGCACTGGAAGCATTTGAAAAGGTATGAGTAACTGGCTGTAATCACACATGCACAACACCCGACAGAAATCTTTATAAATGCATGAGGAATGGAGAAAGGCGAGGGACCAAGATGAACATCAAAGCATATAGTATATGTCTGGCAATGATCATGCTGGGTTCGATTATAGGGTCCTCGATTGCCACCTCCCCGGTGGAAATGGAGAAGACCCGTAAGGAGAGCGCAGTATTCGGATCGGGAAAGATCCTCCCCCCGTTTGTGGATAAGGGGGTAGACCTTGACGGCAACGGGAAATATGATCTGCTATCGATCTCAGTTAATGTGAGCATCTCTGTAAGGGGTAACTTCCTCCTGCGTGCGGGGTTTGATATCGGTGGCGGGGGGATTGGTGTAGAGAACTATACTGTTCGTTTTCTTGAGACGGGGAATCATACTATGGTTGTAAACCTTGAGGGTCGGTTTTTTGGTACATCAGAACTTAACGGTCCTTATGATGTCACCTGTGTTTTAACGGCGGAAACATTGATGGAGAGTAAGTTTCTCGATAATTATTCCGGGAAGACAAAGGGATATGCATCATCACAGTTTGATTCCTATCTGAAAGATGTGAAGATCTCGGGAAGGCTTGAAGACGCCATCACGCATTCAGGTGTCCCCGGGTTCCTAGCGGTGCTCATGCCGAACAAGTTTATTGGTATCACGACAACAAATCTGTCAGGGAATTTCACCACGAATGTTCCATCAGGATTGGGGGTTTTGTATGCGAAGGCTGGAGGCGGACCATACAATGAGTTTATGCGCATTAAAAGGATTACAAATAATATTTCGCTTACTGTACCCCTTTATCCCAGAGGTAATATAAGTGCTAACATCTCGGGCAGCATTCGTAATGTTAGCGGGACCCCGCTTCCCGGCGTAACAATGATGTTTGTAAACTATTCCACAGGGTACAGAACTGAGGCAGCAACTGATATAGATGGGAACTTCACTGTCAGTTTACCTGCAGGGAAATATCATATATTCAGTTTCATAGAGAAATATTATCCGAATGCAACAACCCTCGATGTTAACCCCGGTGAAAACTGGCTTAACATTACCCTGAAGGAGGCACCGGAAATTAGTCAGGGAAAGATAAGGTTCCTGACCTGGGAAACAATATCACAATCATCTAATATTACATTTTACAGTCATTCCATCGATATAAGAGTACAGGCGGATCTACTCGGAGATCTGGACATGAATGCAAATAGATCCGAGGTTGCTGATTATATAGAGTTGATGTTATCCGGCAACCCCCTGCTCCCGGAAGTTAATAGTTATGAGACATTTGATGTTGACGGAATATTCTTTGATCCGGTACCGGGCACATCAGAATTAAGTATTCTTACTGAGGGGAATGTTATGGATACTCGAATTCCCCTTTATCTGAATTTTTCACGAGCATACCATTCAAACAGTTCGATCCCCGTAACCAAAGACCACGAGATTAATCTCAACATAAGTTATGATTCCACCCTGGTCCTGTACCTCTCCTATGGGTTTGAAATGAGCAGTTCAAACCATTCGGCAAATGCTACAGTCACAGGTAAAGACATCGTAACAATAACAATGCGTTCAGACCCGGAACCGCAGGATAATAACAATTCCGAGTGGGTAAGTGTTACAGCATCCGCAGTTATACCGGGATACATCGAAGGAACAATAAAAGATAAAAAAGGTAATCTGATCAGTGGAGCATATATTAATACAACCGGGGCAAACACCACATCCGATGCGCAGGGCCGGTATAATCTCACACTCGAAACCGGGATATATTCAATTGAGGTCTCGAAGCCGGGTTTCAGTACCGAGGTCGCATCGGATATCGTTGTTTATCCGGGGAAAACAACGATCCTGGATTTCATCTTAAAGACCGTGCCGGACTCGCCTCAGGGTCTTCAGGCGAGCGCAGGTGACGGGGTAGTAAACCTTTCATGGAACCCACCGTCCTATGATGGGGGCTCACCCGTAACTAAATACAATATCTACCGCGGGGATTCATCCGCAAACCTGACACTTCTAACCTCAGTGTCAGTCACAGCATACAGCGATACTGATGTCATCAATGGAAACACATATTACTATGCGGTTTCAGCGATGAACTCGGTCGGTGAGGGGAAGAGAACGGATGCGGTAAGCGCCAGACCATTCAGGACCGAGGTAAAACCCCAGCCCCCGACAAACCTTACTGCATCGGGGGGTAACGGATATGTGGATCTGACATGGACACCATCTCCGACCCCCAATGTCACCTACAAAATTTATAGATCTACCACACCCGGGAACTGGAATACAGTAATTGCAGAGAATCTCACGGGTACATCGTATCGAGACAGCGGGGTAATCAATGGTATAACATACTACTATGTGGTAAGGGCTGTAACCTCATCGGGGGTGGAGTCAGATCCTTCAAACGAGGCAAGTGCCACACCAGCAGGAGAAAAGACTGTTCAACCGGAGATCGACTATGGACTGATTGCGATCGTAGTCCTTATAGTTATTATAATCCTCGTTATTCTCCTCCTCCTGATAAAAGGAAAAAAGGCTACCCCTGAGAAAGAAGAGGCTACCGGAGAAGAAGAACCATCGGAGAGCCGGTCCGAAGGGTCCGAAGAAACCAGAAAAGAAAAATCTTCTCAAACCAAAGACGAAAAATAAGAATCAAGCAGAACTCCTATCCGAAGGTGAGGGCAAGTTTACTTTTTCCTTTCTTTTTAGGGAGATCTCGATTGCAGTTAGGGCATCGTCCCGCGCGGATGGCGCACGGCTCATGGAATATATACCCGCATTCACATCCAAACATCATAAACCCGGGTTTGATCTTCCCCTTGCAGATTGAGCACTTATATTCCTTATCTGCCGGGACAAACTCCAGCACCTTGGGTTCAATCACATGTGCCTTAATGCTCACGGGGCGTGAGAATAGGGTGTTATCAAAGATACGGTAATAGGAGATCTTCAATTTAATCTCCAGATCTCCGGGCGATGTAAATCTTATCGACAATTTATGTGACTCTTCCCCGCCAGCCTTCAGCATCTTTATAACGGGCTTATCCCCGGTAATCTCTGCAGACCCCTCTATTTCAACGGTTACATCCTTGGCTACTGCCTTTGATATGTTCCTGAACTTAATTGTCAGCTCGACAGGTGCTCCCAGCTCCACCTTCTCTGGAATGGGCGTGACATCCCCCTCAACAACAGGAGTTACTTTTTCCAGAATCTTCTCGAGTTCGGCTGAACAGTTCTTTGCCCGGGAGAGTGCATCGTCAATACTTCCCTCCTTCTCTTTCTTTTCTACCTCTGCAAGCATTTCTAATATCTGTTTATGCGGGAAACCGAACTTCTTGCACCCTTCGATCCCGGCAAGGATCCTTTCCTTCAGTTTTTTCAGTTCATCGATCTTCGATTCCACGGCAGCATCTTTTTCAGGTTCCGGTGGAGAAATGAGAGCCGGGGCCGCACTCTCGGCAGGCTCAACAGATGCGGCCTCGGCCTGAGCAACAGGCGTAACCGGGGGAGCTACCTCCTGAGGTAGAGATGCAGCCAGTGATTCCAGTCTGGAAATACAGGAAAGGATTACCTCATGCGCCTCCTTATACCACCCGTGATCCACGGATTCCTTTGCTTTTGAGATAAGGGATTCAGCCTCCGTATCGGTTTTACCCCGGGTTTTAAGGTCGTTTAACTTCGTGGTGAGTTCGGTTATCGCGAGACCTAACGCGTCTTTAACGCCCGGCTCGAGAAACAGAAAGACTGACATCATCGACTCCATACCTTTATCCACGATCTTCCTTTCAAAATATGTTAACCCCTCCTCGAAGAACCGTTTAACCTCTGATGTATCAACACCAAGGGTCCCGGAAAAATCGATAAACCAGCTGCAATATGTACAGATCTCCTTTGAGTAATCCGCTGCAATACCTTTAGCCTTCTTCAAGATCTCAGAAACCTTATCCTTCACCTCGATATATGCGCCTTCTTTGAACCTTCTGGTCACCTCTTCTGATTCAGCACGAAGATCACCAAGATCAATCCTGCACTTATCAAGGAGTTCTATTGCAGATCTCATTAAAGTATAATTCTCCTTTATCTGGGTGAATGCCTCGGATGCCCGCATGAGTGTATTGCTTGCCTGAATCGCAATATCCAGTGCCTGAATGTAGTCCCCCGCATCAAAATATTCCTTTGCTTTCTTGAGTTGTTCCTCCACTTCCGGACTCGTAAACCCTTCTTCCTTCATCTTCTGAATCTTCGTTTCGGTCACCATGATCGTGGTAGATGCCATCTCCTGCTGAAGTCCTACCTTTTCAAGTTCATTCTCACTCTTCATTGCAAGGTTTAATGCCTCTTTGTACTTCTTTTCGTCCAGCGCCTGTTTAGCGCGAGTCAGAAGGTTTTCAGCCAGTGCAGTGTTCACCCCATCTTTCTTCGCAGAGTTAACCATCGCATGGACATCTGAGATCACCCGGGTCAGAAGTCTCATCTCTGCGATCTCCGCCTCCTCAAGGCTCTTCTGCCCGAACTCAATCGCCTTTTCAAAATCGCCTAATTTGAAGAACTTAACCGCCTGGTTAAGGTATGCCTTCGATGCGGATGCATCCCCGTGATACCCTTCAACCTCGTTTATTCGTTCATACGACTGCTTGATGATCTCCGTAGCCTTCTGACTTGTCTCCTTAATCCTTACAACTTCTTTATAAGCAACCTCTGCATAATGATATGCCTCAAATGCGTTATTTTCTATAATTGCCTGACTTGCATGCATACTCATGTCCCTGATACCAGCAATCGAAATACCGCTTTTCTCCACCTCTGTGATGAGTGCAGACATCTCACCGAGAAGTTGATCCGCCTTCGCAAGGAACAGGGCGTTCACTCCCTCATCAATCGTCTTTATAATACTCAGGGCCTGAGCGGGATCATTCTTTGCAAGTGCATTCTCCACCTCCTTAAGAAGCGGATGAAGGTTTGACATGTCGATACCCCCCTCGCTACCTACCGAGAGGAGGTTCTTTACCCGGAGCATCTCCTCCTGGGCTTTCACGCCGAGAAGCATCTCCTCGACTTCCTTTCTGCTGGCTTCTGCAAGTTTTCTTGCCTCTTCGTAATTTCTCTCCTTAAAGTTATCTTTTGCCTTGATGAGTGTCCTCGCAACCGACCGAACATTTAACCCCTTCATCTTTGCCTCAGCAACAAGGGTCGCTGCAGTTGAAATCGCATCGTATGCATTCTGGAGCACCTCAAGTTTTCTCATCGCACTGGATCGACACTTCATCGCTGCTGCTATAGCAGTCTTGTAATCCTGTTTATCCAGTGCATTCCTCGACTCCTGAAGCAACGGTCTGACATCCTCAATATTAGCGCCGCGTTTGCGCACATCAACGAGGATCTCTTTAGCAAGAGTGAATAAGCGTTCTGCAAGTTCCTTCTCGTGTTTTTTTACCTCTGAGATTAAATCTGTCGCAATCTTTAATGCCGTTTGAGTATCCTTCTTTTCAAGGTTTTCTATCGCAAGTTCATACTTCTTTTCAAGAAGAGGGTCTTTCCCTTTTATCCCCGTGAGAACATCCAGATAATCCCGTGCCTCACGAAGTACTCGATTTATCTCCCCGGAAGATACCTCCTCCATCTTTTTTACTAGATCAACAGCCAGACTCCACGCCTCTTCATTTTTACCTGATTTAATCGCATTTTCAACCTTTGCATAGAGGTCGTTAACCTCCGTCCTTTTCTCATCGGTGAGCCCGGATAGCCCACCCTCAACCCGCATCATTATTTCTTCAACCTTTTTGTTCATTGCCTTTTTAATGCTATCTGTAGCCTCGCTGGCAATCTTTACGGCCTCCTCATAGTCGCCGGAATTCATTGCAGAAGTCGCCTTATCAATGGATTTTGCAAACTCCGTGGTCTCCACTTCAAGTTTATCTCCAAGCAGGATCAACTTTTCTCCCTCTTCAATAATGTTTACAACAGTGTTGCTGAGCAACTTATCGATATCCCGTTTGATCCCTATCAACAATGTCCTGACCTTACTGAACTCTTTTTCATCAAGGAGGGAACGCGTGATCTCGATCCTGGTGGATATCGCAGAGGTATCCGCACCAAGTTTCGATGCACGGTTTATACTCTCTTCTATTGATGTAATCTCAGAACGGAGGGACTCAAATTCCCCAACGATCCCGCTGATCTCCTTATCGCACTCGGTAATCTTCTCAAGCGCCTTCTTATAATCTTTTGCCGCAGTCGCATCCCTTGCCTCCTTCAGCAGACCGAGTGGACCTGAAAGGTCCGGTCTGAGTTTTCTTCCCAGGACTAGCTTCGGCTTGAGGTGGTTCATGCGATCCATTACCACTGCTAGACAGAGACCATCAATCGCCTTGAGCGCATCCATCGCCAGCCATATTGCCTTCAGGCGCTCGCCCCTTGCATCATTCTCCTTCATCTGGGAGATAATTCTGTCCACTTTAGTCAGATCCGCATCGATATCCTTGGCAAGATTATACGCCCTCTCAACTTCGCCTACGGCTTTCTTAACTATGTCCTTTACCTCTTTCTGTGCCGATTCACATATCTCGCTCACAGAATCCATTGCCGAGGATACATCTTGACTTGCACTCAGCCTCTCTTCAGCCTTCTGAATCTCAGTAAGATATTTCGTCAGGTCAACCCCGGACTCCTTTGCAAACGGGAGAACACGCTCGATCTCCTTTCTGGCTTTCACCACTTCATTCTTTGCTAGGGTAGTTATCAACGACACAATCGCAGATACCCTCGTAAGGGCATCGGATACCAGCCCCTCCTCAAGATATCTTCTAGATTCCTCAATGACCTCTTTAAACTTTTCCGGATCCCCTCCTAATCTCGGTACAATGGGAAGCATCTTTTCTGTCTGCGAGATTAATCTGATCGCTGCCTCTCGAAGGAGTTTAGATGTCTCTTCCCTGCACTTATAAACAATACTGAATGCCTCTGCATACTCCCCCTTCTCCAGCAGAGACATAAGCCTGAGAACATTATCTCCAACGGGAATCCCGGAGACCTTTGCAGTGTTCACATTCCCGAGGACTGTTGTCGCTGCACGCTCAACCTCATCTTTTAAAATGGGTGAACTCTTCTGCTTAAATTCCCTTGCAAGTTCCATGCACTTCTCATAATCTGCCTCCTGAAACCTTTTCATGATCTCATCAAGGAGTGGAGCGAGATCCGTAAGGGAGATCTCCTTTTCCTTGGCAAGACGCAGGATCTCCTGGACGGTGTTTACCTCGGTCTCAGCATCCTTCTTCCGTTTAGCCGCCTCCTCCGCCTTCTTTAAAAGATCTTTCTGAAGCTGGAAATACTTGAGTGAGCCTGCCAAGGTACTCTCCTCTGTCGATTTCCTATCGTCTTAAATACGATTAGTTTTCAAGATATAAATGTTTTCTTTTGATGGTCATGGATCAGAATCCACATCCTAACTTAAATTTGGAGTAAACTATAAGTTCAATGTGTCCATCCTCGCTTCATGAATCACAAGGGATATGATGTCACACCGCAGGAGGAAACTCATAGCAAACCCCTGACGGATCCCTATGGCAGACCTATTATAAACCTCCGCATCGCGGTAACGAACCGGTGTAATTTTCAGTGCCCTTACTGTCATATGGAAGGTTCCTGGGACAGGGTGAAAAGCGGGGAGATGTCACCCCATGAGATTCAGTCCATCGTCTCACTTTTTTCCACGCTCGGGGTGAAATCTGTAAAGATTACGGGAGGAGAACCGACCCTTCGCGAGGATATTGTAGATATTGTTCAGAGGATATCGCCCCTGGTAGATGAAGTATCCATGGTAACAAACGGGTTCAACCTCGAGCACCTCGCCCGAAAACTCAGTGATGCCGGACTTAAACGTGTAAACATCAGCCTGAATATGTTTAACCCGGAGGAGTGGATTGCCCCATCTGATCCACAATCTCAAAGTATTATCCGCGGGATCATAAAAGCAAGGGAATCCGGATTATCCCCGATTAAACTTAATATGGTAGTATTAAAAGACAAAAACTCGCATCAGATCCCGGCAATGATTGAGTTCTCAAAGAGATTAAACCTTATCCTTCAGTTGATCGAACTCCATATGCCACGGGGTATGACATCAGAAAGGGTCTTTCGTGAACTGTATTTCCCGCTCAAGGGGATCGAAGAAGATCTCCATACCAGATCCGAAAAGGTTGAATACGCCCCTCTTCACAGACGCAGGAGGTTCTACCTTAAAGGCGGAGGGTGCGTAGAGGTTGTTCGCCCGATGTTCAACCCGGATTTTTGTGCACATTGCTACCGCATCAGGGTTACCTCTGATGGCATGATCCGACCATGCCTGATGGAGGATAACGGAATGGTAAATATCCTCACACCCATACGAAACCATCTCCCCCGGAAAGAACTTGTAGAACTCATTATGAGCGCAGTAAGAAAACGCAAACCATACTGGCAATAAGAAGTCCATACCTCGATATATCGATTCGTCTCTAAGGACCATCATTCCCCCTCCCCCGAGCATTCTGTGAGGGAGCTGACATACGCTAATTCATACAGCGCTGACAATCCGGGGGAGGGAGGAATCTCTCCCCCGCCGAACCGCGGGAGGGGGCTCTGCCCCCTCCCCCAGTTTGAGGGTCTTCCTGACCCCTCCCCCGAGTGGATCGTGAATGGGACGGCATACGCTGTTACGCACGGAGCTGACAGTTTGGGGGAGAGAGGAATCTCTCCCCCAAGACCCCCTCTTCTCTTTTCCGTAATCTGGGGGGAGAGGAGGTTTCCTCTCCCCCCGACCCCCACTTCTCTGTCCCAGAGGATAAGAAGAATCAGTTCCAAACAATGGGAAACGTGTTCCCATCCATAGTCCCACCTGTTATAGTCCCACCAGTTAAGATCAGAATTCCGCAAGGAATTCTGCAAAATGAGTTTAGAAGGGGGTTCGGGGGGAACCTGTTCCCCAAAGGTTCCCCCCGAAACCGAACCCCTTCTCTTAAAACCAAAAGTGGGGTTGGAAGGGGGACTTCGCATCAACCCATCTTCATCCCCCTGACTGTGGGGGTGTTTTTCTCCTACAACTTTTCTTTGCCTACCAAAGAAAAGTTGGAAAAAGAAAGTAGGTATCCTTCATCCAGAAGTCCCAACATGCAGAGAACCAACAGACTGCAGATGGTTCAAACGAGTTTTCCTAAATTTTACAGAAGAGTTTAGAAGGGGGTTCGGGGGGAACCTGTTCCCCAAAGGTTCCCCCCGAATGTCAGCCCCATCATGCAAAGCCGAAAACGGGGTTGGAAGGGGGTCTTCGAACAAACAATTTCCATCCCCCTGACTGTGGGGGTGCGACTTCTGTTCATCATTATGATGGGAGCAACGCACCCCCACTCGCAAGCGAGCGAAGCGAGCGCGCCAGGTGGGGGGTATCAGAGGTTCCCGAGGAATGAAGGGGGGAGAGGCGAACGAAGTGAGCCTACCCTCCCCCCTGCGTTCAGGTTCCCGAGAAATGGGGGGAGGAGAGGCGAGTGAAACGAGCCTACTCTCCTCCCCGCGTTTCGGCCTGCGTTCAGGAGGGGAGGTGTTCCCCTGTAATCATTTCGAATGATTTTCTGTATAGGTTCGAGGTGGTGAGGATCAAATCCTCAGGGAGGGGGGGGATATCCGGTTCTGGTTGACCATTTGTGCGGGCGTGTTCAAGTCGATCGAGGTATCCGATCTTTCTGTAATACTGACGGACGAATTCCTTGCTGAACTCTACAAAGTTCCCGGTATCATACTCCTTTTTTATCCACCAGCGGTCTTCATCCGCTGTGCCGAATGTGTCGACGATCATCAACCTGCGCTGATGGTCAAATGCATACTCCTTTTTCCCATCGACATGGATCAACCCCCGGGGTGCGACTTTGCTTGCAATCATCTCATCGATTTTGAGTGTGGTCTCCCGGATCTCTTCGATCTCTTCCCGGGAGAGGCATGCAATCCTCATTGCCTCCTCGATTGAGAGTTTTCTGTCAACAGGTTCCAGTTTTGTGGTGAGTTCAAAATAGGGTTCCGGCAGGGGCATTCCATAGTGAGGCGTGGCCCGGATACCTATCTTTTCCGGAGGGATCTTTCCATTTCTGATCCTGTCCCAGAGTGATCCTGCAAGGTAGTATCTTGTAATCACCTCGAGCGGGATGAGATAGTTCTTGGATGCGGGGGTGATCTTTTCGTAGGGGAGTATATCCACCCTGCGGACAATCATCTCCACCGGGGAGGATATCTCGATGTAATGGGTGTTTACACTGATCTGTGAACAGTTTTTAAACCAGTATGCGGCTGAACGGCAGAGGCATTCCCCCTTATATGGAATTTTTGAGGGAATAATTTTGTCAAACACAGAGATGGAATCCGTGAACCTGAAGAGGAGGCGTTCACTGTCGAGTTCATAGACCTCTTTTACCTTTCCCGTTCGGAGGAGCCGCATGTTATCCACCCCGTGGTCCCCTGGATTTCCATCCGCGAGGGTATACACCTCTGGGCATATAAACTCGCAGCACCCGGGCAAAGATCCCTCTCTTCATGGTCTCGAATTCTCTCTCGCCCATTACTGTAACTGCCAGGGCGACGACCTCATCCTTTCCGGTCATGATGGCAATATGCTCGCCCTTTGCGATCCCCGGGGTTATGCTTTCGATTCCGGGGATCATGAGTTGTGCCCCGTGACAGATGGCATCCACTGCGCTATCTTTAATGATGACCTTCTTCAGATGGGCAAAGAGTGTCGACGGGGGAAGGATAATCCTGCGAAGATATCTCTCATCCTTTTCCACTCTCCATGCATAGACTGCCGTGGATAGATCATGAAGGGTAACCGATTCCCTCTCATGGAAACACCCGGATGCGATCCGCCGGAGTTCACGCATGTTTGCCCCGGCACCCGAGGCAAGACCTATGTCCTTGCACAGTGTCCTGATATATGTACCTGCATCGCACTTCACCCGTATAAGATAATCCATCCCCTCAGATTCCAGGATCTCCATCTCATATATAGTCCTGATCCGGCCTTTTCTTGCGACTGCAGACCTTAAAGGGGGAACCTGAAAGATCTCTCCTCTGAAATTCGAAAAGACTTCATCCACGGTGGATTTATCCACCGGGGCGTGAAACCTGAGAATAAAGATATACTCTTTTGATGCGAGGTGCATCGCCTGGACTGCAGATGTCGCCTTACCCAGTGCAACCGGAAGAACGCCCGAAACATGCGGGTCCAGTGTCCCCGTATGTCCGGCTTTATTGATTCCGAGGAGGTGCTTTACCCATGCAGTCACTTCATGACTCGTGGGTCCACGGGGTTTATCAAGGTTGATCACCCCGTTTGAGATCATATCCTCGATTAGAGTCTGCTGCATATCCTGTTGACTACCTCCTCCGGGGTCATCCTGCTGGAATCTATCACATAATGATATATGGATAGGTCCTGAATATCGAACCCATATATCTGCTTGTACCTCTTGCGTTCTGACCTCTCACGTTCCATGACCTCTCTTTCTACGGTCTTTCTGTCCTTATTTTCTCTTTTCATGATCCGTCGTATGCGGATATCCGGTGAGCAGGAGAGGTATATCCGGACGGAGGGTATATCATTCATATAACTCAGATATCCGGTGAGACGCCCTTCAAACACCCCGCTCTCATGTGTCCTTAACTTTTCCAGCATCTGGTTATCCAGATATCGATCGATGTCCCAGTCCTTCTCCGCAAGGGCACCAAGATCCTCAAGCGAGAGGTGGTTTTCCTTTGCCACCTTACGGAATATGTCGCCTGCCGAGATATAGTATACATTCATCCTCTTGGCGAGCATGGATCCAACGGTGCTCTTCCCGCTTCCGGGTGGACCGCTGATCGTAATCCGATGGGATGCAGGGATCTTTTTTTCCTTACCCGACATGCTCTTCTCTCGCTTTTTTGCTGAAATATATGTATTTAAGAACTTTTTGGTAGATCTGACTCACAGGAAGGGTAACAAGACTATATAACAGAATCCAGTGAGGGAGAACCGTACTCTGCATCAGCGGGACATCACTGCTCCACGGAACCGATATCACCGGGTATCTCACACTCCCGATCAGGAACATGTATAGCCATGCAAATACAGAAATTACAATCACCATTGTGACCACCATCCCCTTAAGGTTCTGTTTCATCATCTTAAAGTTTGCCTCTGCATATCTTATCTGAATTTCCTGAGCCTTTTTCAGTTTTGCCGGGCTTTTATTTTTTATTGCATCCATCCGGTACTGGTTGACCCATCGCATATCCTTCTGGATCTTTGCAGTTTCAATCGGGTCCATTGTGAACTGTCTTACCGTAATGGAGATGACACCTGTGATCGCCCCTGCAGCTAAAAATGTAAGGTGAGGATATTCACCGTTAAACCCGATGAGAGGTTGAAGGAATGTGCCCATAACCATCCCGCAGCTCATCCTCATCGTGTTATCGAAGATCATGAAGATTGTCATCACTCCCAGAAAGATGTATACCATTGTCGAAAACTTAAACTCCGGGGGTGGTGGTGTCTCCTTCACACCGATCTTAGCCATCCGTCTCAACCCTGTCCAGGACCTCAAATATCCTTTCTGCAACAGTCTTGATCTCGCCCAGACCATTCACTTCCTTCAAAAGGTTATTCTTCTTGTAGAAGGCAATGAGCGGTTCTGTCTGGAGAAAGTAGTTCTTTATCCTTTGTTCGACCGCCTCTTCCCTGTCGTCATCCCTGCGTACGAGTTCCCCGCCGCAGGCACACACCTTTCGTTCTCCCTCAAGGTATACATTATATGATGCACCACACCTCGGGCATACGCGCCTCCCGGAGAGCCTGCGTTTCACCTCTTCAATGGGAAGCGAGATGTATATAACCGCATCGATCTTCGTGAACCCCGCAAGGGACTCTGCCTGAGATATGTTTCTCGGGTATCCATCGAGAAGGAACCCCTTTGCGCCATGCTGTTGAATGTATTCTTTGACGATCCTGTTTACCACGCCGTCCGGAACAAGAGCCCCTGAGTCCATATACTTTTTTGCCATCAGGCCGACCTCGGTCTTAGCAGCAACCGCCGCACGGAGCATCTCCCCTGTGGACAGCATGGGTATATGATACCGATCCATGATGAGTCTTGCCTGCGTTCCCTTTCCCGCACCCGGCGCACCCAGCAACACGATTTTAAGTGGCATACCCGGCTCTAATAACTCTCAGTATATAAACTTTGAAGGTGGATATCATAAGTAATAAATACGGAGAGTTCTTCTCCGGGGTGAGGGGATTAAAATGACGCTAGTACTGCCCGGTGTTGAGATAAAGGTCGTCAAGGAGATAATTGTAGGTCAGCTGAACCCTGCAGGGATCTTCGGGATCCTAGGACTTGTTGAGGATCAGGAGGAATTTAAGATTGGCAGGGGATCATC
>Ga0272448_1003981_pt1 | contig 17133 bp, 13 predicted proteins | sample YNPCB0191_FD_202220 | JGI IMG/M metagenome (GOLD analysis project Ga0272448, IMG submission 202220) | Hot spring sediment microbial communities from Yellowstone National Park, WY, United States - YNP-CB-019-1 | ecosystem: Environmental > Aquatic > Thermal springs > Hot (42-90C) > Sediment... | reverse complement strand
TGGACTTGGGCCAGGAGCGAATCAATCGTCACGGTTTCCACGCCTTAAATTCTACTCCAAGCGTGGGGTTTTGGCAATTGCGTGTGTGATTAATTCACCGCAGAGGCGCGGAGGACGCGGAGAAAACGCGCTAACGCCGCCATCCGCTAGTGCGGACGGCTATCGAGCGCGCAATCCGCGCAGCGGGTTTGCCATGCCGTGGGCGTCGGATTTCATCCGGTGTCGATGTGGGCACGGCGCGCGTGGACAACAAACTGCCCGTGCGGGCGGGGTTTATACGTTTTCTCGAGCCCGGGCGAATGGACTTGTCTGTTAGCGTAAGATTATGGGAAAGTATAATATCCCGCCGGACACCCACCTCAGTCCCCACATGTCAAGTTCGGGTGTGTGCGACACATCGTTGGTTAAAAACGTCGCGCGAAGTTGGATCGATGGAAATAGTGATGGGTTGATGCTTGCCAAACTATCGCCCGAATTGACGTTCGGCAGTAGCACCGTGCCATCGCGCGCCAAAACATCGACAGTCAGCACGGTATTGGCGGGAACCTTCGAAGTATAGAACACCTCTTTCCATGCTCGCAGGTCTGATGGCGACAGGAGCAGACTACTTGCGGAGCCCGGCGACGCATGAATGCCGTAAGCAAGAGTGATATCATAGAACGCCAGACTAGTGCTCGAATCGTGGCTATCGAAAGTAACGCGATATTGCAGGTAGCGGCTGCTTTCGATTCCCGGCAGAGTGGAAAAGCAATCCGTGAGACTCGGACTAATCCCAACCGCACAACGAAGGTCGCCAACGGAAACTGCGCTTGGCACACTCCAGGCACTCCAACTCTCATCGACAGGAGTAGTGTTCCCGGTGCGGAATTCCAAGGTGACAGAAGATGGAATTATTCCTGAATGGCGCCATCTCGCACTTGTCCAATCAACGGGACGAGCGGCATCAAAAATCGTGGAAGTATAGATTCCTGTGGTAAAGTATTGATTAGGACCGTCAAGAGCCAATTGCACCGAATCCAAGAGTGCCACGGTATGCCAGAACTCGCCCATGGCAAAGTGAGCGTCCCAGGTTTGTTCCCAGTCGAGGGATTCTGCAAATTTGAGTGTTAGTCGACTCTCAGACAATTGGACGTTATCCATGGCAGAGAGTTGCTTTGAGTAGAGAAAGTCGTCGCTCCACGCTCCCCCATAAATGGATGTAGGCGTTGGGGTATTTTTCGGCGGAGGTGGAGGCGGGGTCGCTGCTGCAGCTGTTGAGACTGCGCTCAAAGTGTCTGTTGAATATATGCCCAGCAGGAAAAAGAATCCGAGAGCACTCGCGACAATGCTCACCCTGATCAATGATAGAGGATTCGCAGTGCCAATTATTTGACTGCTCAGACTTGGCCGATTTGCCATAATGCCTCTCCGAACACGTGGCGGCGTCGCGGCCACGGCTTTTGCCAAGCCGCGACACCGCCAAGCACAAAGCACCTGACGCGCGCACAACTTGTCGTACGTCAGGTGCTTTATTCATTTACCGGGATTCCGTTGTGCGTCGATTCCAATATACGACCAATCAATAAAAAGTCAAAGACGTGCTTGCAAACTCACCCACCAAGCCACGAAGACACAAAGATTGACCATGCGCCTTCGAGCATCCGTTCTTTTCGGCTGTGTGTCTTCGTGGCTTGAACTTGCGCCGCGCTTCAGTCACCGCGCACGCGTCGCGGCGCGAGCCGCGTCACGTAAACGTATCCCATCAGCATTGCCGCCGCCAGCGCGAGCAGCAGCCATTCCTCCGGCTCCGGCACGCCGACGACGAGCGGTGCGGTTTGCGCGACCGTATCGCCAACGTCTTCCACTTCGCGCTGGAAGCGATCACCTTGCGCTTCGAGTTGATTGAGCAGTTGCTGCTGACGCGAATCGACCAGCACGATCATCGAGGAGTACGGCGTGACGACGCTGTGCTTGACCGCGAGGGCATGCAGTTGATCGAGCGTGGTCACGCTGCCCAACGCGCGGCGCTGACGCTGCGTCTCGGCGAGAATCAGCCAGCGCGCGGCGAGCGCGGCGAAATCTTTATCCGCGGTAATCGGCATGCCAAGTGCGGCAGTGGTGAACCAGGCATAGCCATCCACCCAGCCCGCCGTCGCGTCCGCCGGCACGCCCGGCAATGCAAGAGCCTGGGGATTCGACGCGACCGCGAGGCGCGCCAGCGCGTCCTCGACGTTCCCGGTCACTCCGCCGCCGCTGGCTTGAATCGCTTCCAGCGTCGTATCGTCATAACCCAGCGGCAGATTGTCGCCCAGATGAATCACCCATACGGGCGCGTTGGGAATCGGAAACTTGGTGCTGCTCTCGCCCAACTCATAGCCCGTGCCATCGGTGATGACGAAGATCGCGTCGTATGTCTGATCGCCGCGCAGCGCGGTGAACTGCGCGAGCAGCTCGCCCGCGTTCTGTCCGCCCATATACTGGATGTTGTCGAATTGGAGCTGCGAAAGGTAGATGCGCGATGGCGCTTCGCCGTGATACTCGGACGACGTGAGATAGATATCGGTGAGCGCGCCCCCGATTTGCGAGAGCCGCGCGAGTGTCACCCGCGCATCGGCGGAGTACTTGCTCATACTCCGCGAGCGGTCGAGAACGATGGCAAGGCGAAGATTCGCGGTGGGCTTGGGCAGATCGGCGGATGACATCGGCTGAACGATCACTGTCTTGCCATCCGGAAAATCGACGCGATGCGCCGCGGGCTTGACCGGTGTGGTTGCGGCGACCGACGAGGGGAGCCAGTCCTGCAAATTGACGTTCATCGGTTTACCGTTCAGCCGGCGCTCGGTCGCGGCATCCCAATAGACGTTGCGTCTTTCGGCGAGGCGCGGCATCGTCCATCCGTTGTTGTTCGCCAACACTTGGAACGTGAGCCACAGGTGCAGCGGCGGTCCTTCTTTCACGGTCGCACGATTCGTCACAGGATCGAAGCGCATTTGCTTCGGTTCGACCGGGAACGCGCGCAGGCGATATTGGCGCGGTCCGATTTGCTCGATCAGCGCGGGGTCCATATTCCGCCGCACTTCGTTTCGATAAACCGCCTGCGCCGCGCCGCGCGGCGAAACGCGATAAGCCAAGCGCGCGTTCCGGTCGGCGCTGCTGCCGAGCCAAAGACCGGTGATCGCCGCCGACTCGGGCAGCGAAAAGTAATAGACGACTTCTTGACGCTGCGACGTCTGGTTCTGATAGACCTCGTACAGTTCGACTTCCGCCCAATCCCCTTTTTCGACGATGTTGACCTCTTGACGCAAAAGTCGAACCTCGCGATCGTCCACGGCTTGCCACGCCGCTTCTGCTTGGCTCGCCTGCCAGGTCGAGCGCACGGCATTGACAATCGTATCATGCTCTCCGTCCACGATCCGCTGATCGAAATAGGCGCGGTAGAGTTTCGCGGCTTCCAGCGGCTCGTCGCGGAACGCGCTGCCATCCACGCGCTGAGCGAAGGGGGGCGACTCGACCGGCTCGTAGAGCAACGGACGCGCGACAGCATCGTGGAGTTGTTCGACCTCAGCGGCTTGCTCCTCCGAAAAATGCAGCGACTGCTGGTACATATTGGACACCACTTGCACCTCGCCTACCGCGCTCAAGTAGCGGAAGGGCGCAAGATAGGCATTGAGGAGACCGGCACGGAGCGTTTCTTCTTGATGGCGGAGCGCCTGCGCTTGGTCGGCGTTCATCGGCGGATTCTTCAGCAGCGCGAACGCCTGATGCTGCGGCTGCTGGTTGGTGAGCACGATGAGCGCCGCGCCCACGATCAGTGGGACGGCGGTGAGCGCCGCCGCGCGTCGCGCACTATAGCGCGCCGCGAATGCGCGGGCGCCGCGCCGCCACGCCCAGATCGCCAGAGTCGGCACGGCAATCGGCGCGCCAGCGAACAGCGTGACGGTGTAAATCGTAAGAATGCCGCCGAGAACCGCGAGCGGCACCATGCCCCACTGGATCGTCGACAGACTGCGCCAGTCGAATGTGAGCAACCCATTCCACATCGCCCGCGCTAGGCCGCCGAGCACGAATCCTATCTGGACTGCCAGCGGCACGGCGTAGAAAGCAATCCAGAGTCCCCCGTACAAGGCGATGAGCAGAAAGAGCGAGAGTCCAACCACGCGCCAATGCCCGAGCAACGCGCCGCGTGCGCCCGCGCGGCGATCGAGGAGTTCCCACAACAGCGTCGCCATGCCTAGCACTGTGACAGCCATGAGTACGGCGACCGCCGCGTTTGCCTCTCGCAACAAGAAGAATCGAATCGCCACGATGAACATCAACGGTCCTTCGATCCCATAACCGAGCGCCAGTAGCCGGAAAGGCGATCGGCGTAGCAGGGTCAAGCCGAGTGTTACGGCGATGAGCGGGATCGCCGCGAGGATCGCGCCGATGACCAGGAACGCGGTGGGAATCGAACCGGCTTGGACGCCGGTCAGCATGTCCGGCAGGACATTCGGCGCGAAACCCAGCAGCATAAACGCGACGAAGACGATGTTCCACGACCAGAACAAGCCGTACGCCCAACCGCGCGGATTGGCTAACGTGCGGATGAATGTCAGGATTCGGTTTTTCATGGCGGTAGACCTCCTTTTGAAAGCCGCGATTGAAAATCGCTCTGCGCGAGCCGCTGGCTGGTTGCCCACCTGCTCGGGCGAACGCGGCGTCCGCGCAGGCGGACGCCCGGCGGCACGTCTCGGCGAGGCGCTTTCAATCGCCACAGCTTTCTCATTCCGGCGAGCGGGCGACTCCTCCCAGCGTGCGCGCCACGGTGGCATGGAGCGCAGCGTAAAGCGCTTGAACGTCCGGCGCTTGCGGATCACGCTCACGATCGAACAAGATAGAAACGAGAACCCAACGCGCGCGCTGGGGCGAGAGGTCAGCCCACATCCGCGCGCCATAATCATCGGTCGTGCGGTCGACGGACTGGAACCAGTACGTCGCTGACAACACTCCTTGCCCACGCCGATCGCCCAGCGAGACCAGGCGCACCGGAAAATCGGGAGCGATGAGGTACGTGCGCGAGTCGTTGAGCGTCAAGCCGTACACTTCAAAGCAGCGCTCCGGGCGATGCTGGGCGCGCCACGTCGTGCTGGTGATGAGGATCATCGAGCCGGTGACACCGCGCCACACGAACCGCCAGCGATCGGCGGACAACGCGCCATCGCGTGTGAACCAGGCGACCTCGTCCGGCGTGAGCGGCATCGGCTGCGCCGCCAACTCGCGCGGGAAATCCCAGTTCGGAGACGATTCAAGTCCGGTCTGCGGACGCGGCGCGTAGACCAGCCCCATCGCGAAAATCGCGACAGCCAGCACGGGCAACAACCACGCCGGGCGAGCCAGCGCGACGGGCGCGCGGTCGATGTCGGACGCCATCGGCTGTTCAAGACGCAGGAGCACCACTGCCACCGCGCACGCCGCGATAAAACCGAGCACGCCGAGCGGCACGTGCAGCATCTCGGCGGCGAGCGTCAAGCCCATCACTTGCCCGACGACGACGAGCGTGCCGACGCGCGCGAGATTCATCGTCAGCAAGAGTCCAGCCATCACGAGCGCGATCAACAGCCAGCGCAAGTTCAGCGGACGCCGCTCGATCCACGTGGCGGCGATGAGAAACAGCGCGCCGGTCCACAGACTCTTGATGCCGCTGCACGGCGAGTCCACTTGCGATATTCCGTTCTCGAACACGAGGATCGTGTCCACGCCAACGGACGAGATGCCCGCCGCGTTCAACCCATCGCGCACGATGGAAGCGGTCAGGATGCGCACGGGATAGCCGACAAAGGTTTGTATATGGTCGCCAAATGGCAGGACGCCGACGATGAGCAGCGTGGCGGGAAAGCCCTGCCTCCAGCGCCGCGGCTCCATCCACAATCCTAGCAGTCCGTAACTTGCTAGCCCAAACAGACTTGCCGAGAGCGTGTTGATGTCAAAGAAGCGTTCGACGACGAGGTAGAGCAGTGAACCGACGAGCGCGAGGAAAAGAGCGGGGAAGAACGGCCGGGGCGCTGCGTCCAAATGCGGCTGGACGCGTTCTTTGCGAACCTGGATCGCGATCAGCGCGATCACGCTGATCAGGACAAGTTGGTTGGTGCGAAAGTCCTCGCGTGAAAAGATGATCGCGAGGTAATCGAACACGGAGCGATAGAGCCACAGCCACAGGGCGACGATGAGCGCGTTCGCGCCGATGCGCGCGGCGCGATCTCGTGGGGAAGCGAGATCGGCGACTAGTCGTGAGAGCGCATCGACCGACGAAAGGGGCTTACTCACACTCTCCTTTCGACCTGACCGGCAGCGGATCGCTCAACGGCGACCAGGGACGTCAGGATGCACGCACCAAGGTATTATGTGGCAGGCACAGCGCCTGTGGGCTTATGGGGCGGCAAAGAAGAGTGTCAATCCGCTATGTTGAAGACGGAGCGCGGTGATAAAAATGCAAAGCGGCAACCCACGTGGCGGCTGCCGCACCATAGTTCAGCCGCACTGGCAATTGAGATGCGGCTCAGTGATCGTCGCGACGAATGAACTGATTGATCGCTCTTTCATTATACAGCAAATCGGTGTGTCCGCGCAAATCGGATGTGGAGGGTTGGAGGGTCACCATGCGTTGTGAAACAATTTTCAAAGCGCGTTTGTTGACGATGTGAAATGATGTTATAATACGTTTGGAGGAAAAAGAAATTTGATGCGTGTGCTCCATCGTCTGAAGACGACCTCCAGTCGCGCAGCGGCGCTGGTTGCTCTCTGCGCGATTGTTTTCACCCTCGTGCCCAGCCACGCCGCCGCGGACTCGCCCACCTACACCGTCCGCGCCGGCGACACATTGACCTCCATCGCACTGCGCTACAACACCACCGTCGCCGTCCTCAAGCAGTTGAACGGGCTCGGCGCGAGCGACCTCATTCAGGTCGGGCAGGTACTGAAATTGCCCGAGTCACCCGACACACCGGTGTCCGCCTCCGCCGGCAGCGGCGCGGCGTATTACATCGTTCAGCCGGGCGATTCGCTCTATCGCATCGCGCTGCGCTACGGGACGACCGCGCGCGATCTATCGGACTATAACGGGATCGCCAATCCGGATCTGATCTCGGTGGGGCAGGCGCTGGCGATTCCCGGCAATTCATCCGTCGTCAAGCCGGGCTTGATTATCGACCCGCCCATCGTCGGGCAGGGCAGCACGCTCGAAATCCAGGTGGCGCGTCCGGATGTGGTGGCGGTCACCGGCAAATTCGATGGAAAGACGATTCGCTTTACGCAAGCCGGCGGATACTTGTACGCGCTCGAAGGCATTTCGCGCTGCGCAAAACTCGGCAAGTTTCCCTTGACGCTGACCGAAACCGATGCGTCTGGAAAAACATTGACCGAGACCGCAACCATCACGGTCGCCGCGACGAACTTTCCCATCGATCGTGTCAACCTGCCGCCGGACAAACTGAGCATTCTAACCGATACGAAACTGATCAACAGCGAAGCCGTCCAGCTCGCGGAAATCGTCAACCAATATACGCCGACGCGTTTGTGGAGCGGCGCATTTCGGCAGCCGGTTTATGGACGGATCACGGAATTCTTTGGCACGCGGCGCTCGTACAACGGTGGTCCCGTCGGCGCGTGCGGACACGAGGGCACTGACTTTGGTATGCCGGAGGGCACGCCGATTTACGCGCCGGCGCGCGGGCGCGTCGTCTTCGCCGGGCTCACGCAAGTGCGCGGCAATATGACCGTCATCGATCACGGCGTCGGCGTGTTCAGCGCGTACTACCACCAGACCGAAATTCTCGTCAAGGTCGGACAGATGGTCGAGCCGGGAATGTTGATCGGCCAAGTCGGCACCACCGGGCTGTCGACCGGTCCGCATCTCCATTGGAGTATGTGGGCAAACGGCGAGTATGTCGATCCGTTGGAATGGACACAGCGGATATTCCCGTGAATCGCGTTGCGAACAAATGAGAAGAACCTAATGCCCGTCTCATCTCTTTCTCATTGCGCCAGTTTACGATAGCGCGCGTGTCAAGCCGCATTGGTTCGAGGGACAAAGCCGTTCCTGTCCAGCATGCGTAATACGTGTAGAGTTTTGTCCAACGCCCTCTAGAAACGAGCCGCCAGCCCATGAGGCAAAAGTTCTCGCCTCCGATCTATAATCCGAAAGCCGCGCCGCCACCCGAACCCGCGCCGCCGGAACCGATGCGCCCATCACGGCGGCAGATTTTGCGCGAACGCACCCGGCGCCTGCGCGAGCGCGCGCGTCCATTTGTCCAGGTCGGCTTGGGAATTTTCATCGCGCTCGCCGCGCTCTTCATCTACCAGGCGCTCACGCCCAGCACACACCTCACCGCCAACGAGGTCAACCAAATCGTCGCGAGCGCGATGGCGTCCGCGACGCCTCCGCCTTCGGACGCCTCCCAAGTCTATCAGATCATTGCTCCTTCGGTCGTGCAAATCAAATCCAACACGCTGACGATTACGGGCACCACCGAAAGCGGCAGCGGCACCGGCGTCATCATCGACCAAAGCGGCGCGATTCTGACCGCGCTGCACGTGGTCACAAATTCGATCAATATCCAGGTGCTCTTTTTCGATGACACTCAAACGCAGGCTTCTATCATCGCAACTGAACCGGAGAATGACATCGCGCTGTTACGCCCGCGCGACCTGCCGTCGCAAGTGGTGCCGGCAACACTCGGCGGCGGCGTGAACGTCGGCGATGAAGCGTTCGTCGTCGGCAATCCGTTCGGACTGCGCCACACGCTGACCGCGGGGGTCATCTCCGCCGTTGGGCGCGACATTACCAATCCCAAGACCGGCCAATCGATGCAGAACCTCATTCAATTCGACGCGGCGGTGAATCCCGGCAACTCCGGCGGACCGCTGCTCGACCGCAACGGCGAAGTCGTTGGCATCGTCACGTCGTTGCTCAACCCGACCGATCAAGATGTTTTCATCGGCATTGGCTTTGCCGTGCCGATTGCGACCGCGGGGGGCGCGGGAGGACCACCGCCGTACTAGCGCAGCGATTCCCCGGCACTCCCTGGCACTCCCTGGCACTTGCGTTCCCGCCAGGGCAAGTGTGCGTTCCCGCCAGGGGGCAAGTGTGAACAAGTTGCACGCTTCGCGCAGCCCCAGGCGGAAACATTGACAAATGGCGCTTGAACTCGCGTATTCACTACGCACTTCCCTGACACCGCCCTCAACCTCTCCAAGAATGGAGGTTGGGGGCACCGCCCGCGCACCCCGCGAACGGCGCGGAGCAGGTGGCAGGTGTCATGTTGATGCACGACTAGCAACGAACAACTAATGACTAACACAGGGAGGGAACCATGCCACCAACTGATATGCCCAAACTGACCGACGAACCAACCTTGATGGAGCAAGTGCTCTACGAGGTCAAAAAGGTCATCGTCGGGCAAGACCATCTGCTGGAACGATTGATCGTCGCGCTGCTGACGCGCGGGCACCTGCTCGTCGAAGGCGTGCCCGGTCTCGCCAAGACGTTGGCGATCAAGACGCTCGCCGAAGCGATCACCGGCGAGTTCAAACGCATCCAGTTCACGCCCGACCTTGTCCCCGCCGATCTCGTCGGCACGCGCATCTACAACCAAAAGACCGGCGAGTTCAACACGTCGCTGGGGCCGGTCTTTACCAACCTGCTACTCGCGGACGAAATCAACCGCGCGCCCGCCAAAGTGCAAAGCGCGCTGCTCGAAGTGATGCAGGAGCGCCAGGTCACTATCGGTGGCGAGACACATCGCGTGCCTGATCCCTTCCTCGTGATGGCGACGCAAAACCCCATCGAGACCGAAGGCACCTACCAACTGCCCGAGGCGCAGGTCGACCGCTTTATGATGAAAGTGGTGATCGATTACCCGAGCGAGCGCGACGAATTCGTGATCGTCGAGCGCAACACCGCGCCGTTACTCCCGGTGCGCCGCGTGATCGACACCAAGCAGCTCATCGAGTTGCAGCGCGAGGTGGAGCGCGTGTACATCGATCCAGCGCTGATCGAGTACGCCGTGCGTCTGGCAACCGCGACGCGCGAGCCGGACAAATTCGGTATCAAAGATATTTCGCAGTACATCCTCTACGGCGCCAGCCCGCGCGCGTCGATCAACCTCATCGTCACCGGGCGCGCGCTCGCGTACGTGCGCGGGCGGAATTATGTGCTGCTGGAAGACGTGATGGATATGGCGCTCGACGTGATGCGGCATCGCCTCGTCCTCTCGTACGAAGCCATGTCGGACAACGTGACCAGTGATGACCTCATCAAGCGCGTCCTGGATCGCGTGCCGATTCCGGCGCAGCCGCTGAAGACCCATGTTGAAGTCGCCTGAGCGCGTCCTGCAGCGCCTGGACTGGCAAGTCATCCGCCGGCTCGACGGCATCCTGCAAGGCGATTACCGCACCCTCTTTTACGGGCAAGGTCTCGACCTGGCAGACATTCGCGAGTACCAATTCGGCGACGACATCCGGCGGATCGATTGGAACGTGACCGCGCGGCTAAACTCGCCATACGTGCGCCAGTACACCGAAGACCGCGAGATCACCGCGTGGTTTCTGCTCGACCTGAGTCCGTCGGTGGATTTTGGCACGGTGCAGACGCTCAAGCGGAATATGCTGATCGATTTCGTCGCGACGCTGGCGCGCCTGCTCACGCGGCACGGCAATCGCGTCGGCGCGATCCTGTACGACAGCCAGGTCGAGCGCGTCATTCCCGCGGCGGGCGGACGGCCGCAGGTGCTGCGGATGATTTACGATTTGCAACGGACGCCCAAACTGCCGCGCGCGCCGTTCACGGACTTGGGCAAATTGCTCAGCGCGGCGTACCGCGCGATCAAACGGCGTTCGCTCATCTTCGTCATTTCCGATTTCATCAGCGCGCCCGGCTGGGACAAGCCGCTCGGACTGCTCAGCCGGCGGCACGAAGTCCTGTGCGTCCGCCTCACCGATCCACGCGAAACCGATTTGCCGGACATTGGCGTCGTGGTGATGGAGGACGCCGAGACCGGGCAGCAGCTTTATATCGATACGCACGACCGCAAATTCCGCGAACGCTTTCGTCAGGCGGCGGAGCGGCGCGAGGAAGAACTGAAACAAATCTTCCGCCGCGCCGGCATCGATATGCTGCCGCTTTCGACGGAAGACGACCTGGTCAAATCGATCATACGCTTTGCCGCGCTGCGCCAGCAGCGCAAAGCCGTGCACAGCCGAGCGCGGGCATAGTCTCGTCACGCGTCGTCTAGATAAGGGAACCGAACATGTATTTCCAATGGCCGTTCATGTTGTGGCTGTTGTTGCTGATCCCCGGCCTCATCGTCGCGTACATTATCGCGCAGCGCCGGCGTCAAAAATACGCGTTGCGCTTTGCCAGTCTCTCGCTCGTCAAAGAGGCGCTGGGGCGCGGTCCCGGCTGGCGCCGCCACATCCCGCCGCTCATCTTTTTGCTCGCGCTCGCGGTGATGATCCTGGCGATGGCGCGCCCGATCGCCGTCGTCGCGCTGCCGACCCAGGAAGGGACCGTCATCCTGACGTTCGATGTCTCGGGCAGCATGATGGCAGACGATATGAAACCGACGCGGATGGAAGCCGCCAAAGCCGCCGCCCGCGCATTTGTCGATAAACAGCCGCCCGGCGTACTCATCGGTGTGGTCTCCTTCAGCGATAACGCGTCGATCATCCAGACACCGACCGACGACAAGACGGCGGTGCTCGCGGCAATCAATCGCCTGCAGCCGCAACGCGCGACCGCCATCGGACGCGGGCTGCTGGCTTCGATCGACGCAATTTATGCGCCGGGCAACGAAGAGGCGACCTTCGGGCAGCGCTTCCAGCGCGGTTTTCCCCAGATCACTCCTACGCCAACGCCCACTCCAACGCCGGTGCCGAAGGGACAGTTCGAACCCGCGATCATCGTCCTATTGTCCGATGGCGAGAATAACGTGTTCCCTCCGCCGCTGCAAGTCGTCGATCAGCTGGTGAACCGCGGCATCCGCGTCTACACGGTGGGCGTCGGCACGCCGGCGGGCACGATCCTGCACGTGGAAGGGCGCTCGGTCCGCGTGCGGCTGGATGAGACCACACTCAAGGAAATCGCTCAGCAGACAGATGGGCAGTACTACAACGCCGCCAACGAGAGTGATCTGCGTACCATCTACGAGAACTTGGCGACGCGCCTCGTCGTCCGTTCGGAGAAACAAGAAATCACGTTTGCCCTGACGGCGGTCGCCGGGCTGTTGTCGCTCATCGCCGGCTTTCTCTCGCTGCTCTGGTTCAATCGGCTGCCGTAACGGCAGGGGACATTGGGCACGTCGTAACCAATGTGCGCGATGAAACGAGCGATTCTCGATTGGGATCGCTCGTTTATTTTGAGTCGGATTGATCGTTTGACATTCCCGGCGATTTGCCTATAGTGTGATCAGCATTGCAGAAAGGTATTTCTCATGGTCGCATTCTTGCCTCTCCTGTTCGTCTCGATCATTGCCGGCTTTGTCGGCGCGATGGGAGGCATGGGCGGGGGAGTGGTGTTGATTCCCGCGCTCACCTTGATCGGAATTGACATCAAGCACGCGATCGCGATCAGCATCGTCTCAGCGATTGCGACCTCCAGCGGCGCGGCGTCCGCGTACGTGCGCGACGGCATCACGAACCTCAAGGTCGGCATGTTCCTCGAAATGTTCACCATCATCGGCGCGCTGGTCGGCGCGGCGATCACGCTCATCGCTCCGACGCGCCCCCTGTTCATCGTCTTTGGCATCGTGCTGCTCGCGACCTGGTGGTCGTTGATGCGGCAGAAGGACGAGCAATGGAAGCCGGTGGCACATCAAGACCGGCTTTCGAATTGGCTGGAACTCGAAGGGAGTTACTACGATCAAGCCGCCAAGCAAACGATCGAGTACCGCGGCGCGCGGGCGTACCTCGGCGGACCGCTGATGTTCGGCGCGGGGCTGATCGCGGGCTTGCTCGGGATCGGTGCGGGCGCGCTCAAAGTGCTGATTCACGATCTGGTGATGGGACTGCCGCCGAAGGTATCGACCACGACGAGCAATCTCGTAATCGGCGTGACGACGCTTGCCGGCACGAGTGTGTATCTCGCCGCCGGGCAGATCGATCCCGGACTGGCTGCACCGACGATCATCGGCGTGGTGATCGGCGCGTTCTTCGGCACACGGACGCTGGTGCGGCTCTCAAACCAAACGATTCGCACCTTCTTCCTCGTCATCCTGATTATCCTGGGCGTTGAAATGATCGCCCGCGGCATTGGAGGCGTGTGACGATGGAAACGCCCGAGATCCTCACTCCACAGGAGCGCGCCGTCCATACCGCCGAATTCAATATGGAGATCGCGATCGGCTACATCTTGCAGATTGGCGTGTTGTTGAGCGTCCTGCTGATCGCGCTGGGCGTGGCGTGGCGCTGGCTGTCCACGGGAATCTTGGGGATGGACTATTCCATCTCGGGGATGAATTTTTTCGAATTCGTGCTGAACGACATTCGGCTCATGCTGCAAGGCGCACTGCGACCGCGCTTGCTGGTGAACCTGGGCATGGCGACGCTGATGCTGACCCCGTACGTGCGCGTGCTCGCCTCGATGCTCTTCTTTGCGTTTGTCGAACGCAACCGCAAGTACACTCTGTTTACGGCGTTTGTGTTCATCGTCCTGACCTACAGTCTGTTCTTGCGTTGAACGACCCCTCAGGTGAGCCCAAGCGATTCTCGCTGCCGGGAATCGCTTTTTTGTTTCGAGACGGCGCGCGGGTTGAGAGCGCGTGGGGAACATGGTATAATGGATGGCGATGAAAAATCCAAATTCGCCGGTGTTTGGCGTGCAAAAAGAAGGCACACGTGTCAATCGCGAACTTTGATCATTTCATCATCCTCGTCAACGACCTCGCCGCCGCGATGGAGACCTACGGCGCGCTCGGCTTTGAGGTGCGCGCCGGCGGCGAGCATCCCGCGTTTGGCAGCCACAACGCCATCGTCGCGCTCGCGGACGGCGCGTACCTCGAACTCTTGGCGTTCAAGGATGCCGCGCGGGCGGAGAAATCGTTCTGGAAAGACGCGGTCAAAATGCTCAGGGTGCGTGAAGGGTTCGGCGGCTATGTCCTCGCGTCGAACGACCTCGCCAACGACGTGGCGCGGCTGCGCCAAGCGTCGCTGAATATCGCCGATCCAAGTCCCGGCGCGCGCACGCGTCCCGACGGTCAGCGCGTCGAATGGCAGACCGCGCTCATCGGCGGCACGCCGAGCGGCGCGCTGCCGTTTCTGATCCGAGACGTGACGCCGCGCGAACTGCGCGTCGAACCTCCGAAAGAAGGATTGGGCAAAAACGCGCGCGTGAAAGAGATCGTGGTCGCGGTCAAGCACACCGATATTGCGCGCGACCGCTTTCAAGCGCTGCTCGGCGTCGAGCCGCGCCGCGTCCACAACGCGGCAAACGACGTGACCGGCTATCGGTTCACGCTGCCCTGGGGCGCGATCGTGATCGCGCATCCCGAGACCGGCGGCAACGCGATGTCGGATCAACTCACGCAGCGTGGCGAGGGACTGTACGCGCTGACGCTCGTCATGGACGATGTGAACCCGGCGCGGCGCGCGATGAAGCTTCACAACATCAAGGTCGAAGACGAGACGTACGGATTTCTAATTGCGCCGGACGCCGCGTGCGGCGCGCGGCTGCGACTTGTGCAAGCGTAGGTCACCCCAAAGGCACGAAGACACAAAGAGTTTTCTTTTGCGGCTTGCGTCTTTGTAGGTCTATAACAAAACAGCGCGGAGGCGCCTCCGCGCTGTTCGTTTTATTTTTGCCGTTATTCCGTCGGCGCGACGCTCGGCAGCGCGCTCGCCGGTTGAGACGCGCTCTTTTTCGATTGACTCGTCGTGATGACCACAACCGCGGTGATGATGACTGCCGCCGCCAACACCGTTTGAGGTGTGAGCGCCTCGCCCGCCAGCGCCCAGCCGAGAAACACAGCGACGACCGGGTTGACATACGCGTATGTCGAAACGCGCGCCGGCGTGCTCACGCGCAGCAGCCACGTGTACGCGCTAAAGCCGACCAGCGATCCGAAGAAGACGAGATAACCAAACGCGATCGCGGACCGCAGCGACAAATGGTCGAGTCGGAGTTGTCCTCCTTCTCCAGTGACCAGCCCCGCCAGCAGCAACAATCCGCCGCCCGTGAGCATCTCCATCGACGTTGCCAGGAGCGGCACCGCTGGGACCGAGGCGCGGCGCGCGTAGAGCGAGCCGGTTGCCCAGGAGAGCGAAGCGAACAACAGCACGATCACCCCGAGTGTGTTCAGTTGATTGCCGCCGGCGAAATTCGTCGGACCCACCAGCAGGACGATGCCGACCACGCCGAGCACCAGACCGAGCGAAATGCCCATCGTCGGCCGCGCGCCGCCGCGCCGCCAATCGAGCAGCACCATCCACACCGGGACCATCGAAATAATCAGCGCCGCGAGACCCGAGGGCACCAGCTGCTCCGCCCACGCGAGCACGCCATTGCCACCCAACAGCAATAACGCGCCGATGATCGTCGTTGCGCGCCATTGCATTCGCGTGGGCGCTGGCACTCCCCTTAACCGCATCCACGCGTACAGCATCGCACCGGCGATCATGAACCGCGAGCCCGCCATCAAGAACGGTGGAATCGTCTCGATGGCGAAACGAATGCCCAGATACGTTGCGCCCCAGATCGTATAGACCGCGATGAACGCGGCGATCACGCGCCACGGGGATGGAATGCCAGATGGAACTCTCGACACCGGTCACCTTCTCGAAATATAGTCGGCTCAGCGCGCCGCCACCTACTTTATCGGGCGCGCGGCGAAAATCTTACCGCGCGATTCGTTCACGCCGCGCGTACGGCGTCCATCGCCGCGCGAATGTTCTCTTCCGGCGCATCCACCGGGATCACGCACCCTGCGGCGAGAAGGAACCCGCGTCCGCCGGTTTGCGCGATCGCGTCGCGAACTTCCGCCGTGACCTCCGCGGGTGATTTTGCCGCGAGTGTGTCCCACTCGTTGATGCCGCCGGCGAGTGCGCCGGAGTGTTTCGCGCGCGCCTCTTTTAGCGTCGGCGCGGTGCGCCGATCGTGCCAATTCAGGACATCGACGCCCCACCGGGCGAGCCGATCAAAGTAAATGTCGATGCCGTGAATGTGCAGGAAGATGAAATCCGGTTTGACGGCGCGGATCGCCTCCAGCACTCGCAAGTCGTACGCCTCGCCAAATTGGCGGAACTCGTCTTCGCTCAGGTATTTTCGCGTCGCCATTTGCGTCGCGAAGAAGATCGCGTCCGCGCCGGCGCGCAGACTCTCGACCGCAAAGCGCGCCGTCGTCTCTGTCAACGCGTTCAGCGCGCGATGCAGCGCGTCGGGATGCGCGCGCAGATCGTCGAACAGACGCTCGCTGGCGAGGTTGTGCGCGGAGTTGAGCGGCGAGAAGATCGTCTGTAGGATCGGCACGTCGTCGCCCAGTTGCTGGCGGATCAGTTTCAGCGCGGCGGTCTCGCGCGCAAACACCGGATTCTTCGCGTCGAGCGGAACGATCTTGTCCCAGTCATCCAGCGCGTTGACGGGGCGCGTCACATACTCGCGCACGCCTTCGCGCGCGCGCGGCGAGCTCGGCGGCGTGGCGCGGAACGTCGCGCCGTACATTTCCGCCGGATAGCCGGACGCCGGCGTGACCTTGACGAAATCGAAATCGTATTTCTTTTGGAACTCAACGACGCGCGCGGCGAGTGTTTCGGCGCGCAGGTCGTCGTTTGGAAAGTGCCGCCACAGCGCGACCGGCACGCGGTCGACTGGTTGATTTTTTATCGCGGCGTGGATACGTTCGCGGTGATTCATCGTTCTCCTCGATTTCTAACGTGATTTCACTAACCTTTTGCTCGACGATGCGAAACGCGCGCACGGTCGCCTGCTCCGGGTTCATCAGTGAAATGAGCAGGTAAATCGCGTGGGGATAGAACGCGCGCGCGATGTCGGTGGGCGAGGGATATGCCGGCGACGCGGGATGCGAATGGTAGATCGCGAGGTGGTCCCAGCCGTTGTCTTCAATCTCACGTAGCGCGTGCAACAGTTCGGTTGGATCGGCGTCGTAGCGCGTGCGCGGCTCGGGATGGATA
>Ga0272448_1003979_pt1 | contig 17138 bp, 14 predicted proteins | sample YNPCB0191_FD_202220 | JGI IMG/M metagenome (GOLD analysis project Ga0272448, IMG submission 202220) | Hot spring sediment microbial communities from Yellowstone National Park, WY, United States - YNP-CB-019-1 | ecosystem: Environmental > Aquatic > Thermal springs > Hot (42-90C) > Sediment... | reverse complement strand
GGCGCAGGGCACAAGGTTCTCGGCGGCTACGATTTCGTCGACAAAGACAGAGACCCCATGGACTTCGACGGACATGGCACCGCCGTCGCAGCCATCATGGCTGGAAAAGACGACAAGCTGATCGGTGTCGCACCTGACGCCAACATCCTTGCCTACAGAGCAGTGACAGAGAGGAGGGAAACTTCTTCTGCGTTAATAGTTCAGTCTGTAGACAGGGCTGTATCAGATGGAGCTAATGTAATCAACCTCAGCCTCGGAGCAGAGGGAACAGAGTCTGCCTTAGGTGCTGCGATAGCCAACGCGGTCAGCGCGGGAGTGGTGGTCGTAGCAGCCGCAGGAAACTCTGGACCGAGCACAAAGACGATAGAATATCCAAGCTCGTTGAACAACGTCATATCTGTAGGCGCCTCATCAAATATCAATTCATCGTCACTGAAAGCTGAGTTTACGGTAAGCGAACTTGGGAAATCCTTTGACGCCATCCCCTTAAACAAGACAACACCCACAAGAGGAACACTGACCGGTAGATTGGTTTATGTCGGCCTCGCAGGAAAAGAGGATGTCGCCGACAAAGACCTCACAGGAACGATAGCCTTAGCGAGAAGAGGAATATACTACTTCAGTGACAAAGCCAAGAACGTCCACGATAGGGGCGCAATCGCCCTCATAGTCTTCAACAACTTAACCGACAACTTCATTGGAGCCCTAAGAGAAGAGGTTCCAATCCCAGTCGCCTCAATTTCAGGCGAGGACGGAAACATATTATTGGAAGCCCTCAAAGAGAAGACCCTTACGGCAACATTCTCTGTCACACCTGACCCATATCAAGTCATATGGTTCAGCTCAAGAGGACCTTCTTCTCCATTCTACATAAAACCAAATCTGATAGCCCCCGGATACGAGGTTGAAACCGCAGAATATATGGGAGGATACATGACAATTTCTGGGACAAGTTTTGCCGCGCCACATGTCACGGGAGCCGTTGCCCTCATCAAACAGGCCAGACCCTATCTGAAGCCAGACCAGATAATGTCCCTTCTAATGGACACTTCTACGCCTCTTTCAATGGGAAAAGAGAGATATCCGGTGGACACCCAAGGTGCAGGACTCATGCAGGTATACAGTGCGCTAGAAAGTGACTTCGTAGCCACACCTGGAAGCCTAGTCTTTCACCTGTCACCATCAAATCAGACAAGAGAAGTGAGATTGCTTGAGATAGAAACCTTCTCCAAAGACCACTTATCCCTCGTAACCTCCGACACCTGGGATGGCCCAAAAGACGTCATCATCAGATTCAAGGAAAAGAGGTGGTCAGACAAGATAGCGTATCTGGAAGTCGAAGCGGAACTTAACACACAGAAGGCTGGAACCTTCTACGGGTGGATCAATATCTCAAGTGAGAAGATCACCCAAAGGATCCCTGTCAAGGTCCAAGTCAATCCAATAGGAATAACAGTTGTAAGTAACACAGAGAAATATGTGGCACTTAAAGTCAACTGCCCAACCGACTACGTTTCAGTCAAGGTGCTTGTGCAGATTCCAGGATGCAGCAACAAGACAACATATTATGGTACAGACGTAGACAACATCACTTTCTCAACCCCAGCCAGCGGCGAATACTGGATATCAGCACTTGTCACAACGAAGACTGAAACCCTGATGGGCTTCAGCATAATGGTCATCGGCGAGTCCATAGCGCAGCCAACCCCAACCGAAATAGTAGGGATAGCGCCTGGGGCGCCAGCCGTAGAAGTACCTCGCCAAGCAGTCGAAACTGTAGGTATCACATTAGCCGCTGTTATCGTTTGCATGCTCTCTTACGCCAAGTTAAAGAGTGCTAGAAGGAGACACGCTCCCCCAGTATAGATAGCCGACGATCTCTTGACCTTCAGCGGACACGATCCAATCCAGAAACACATTTATTGGCGCTCCCTTTACGGTTTCTGGATACTCTGACATGCAAGAAAGTCAATACGTGAAGATCATAGAACGTTCATTAAGAAAAGCTAGGAAGACCATACTTGACAGAAGAGAAAAGATCGTTGAGGTTGGAAAGAACAGGTTCAATGACACAACCTTCAATGTCGATATCGAATCTGAGGCAGCAATAATTAAAGAATTTGAAGAGAGCGGCCAAGGTTTCACGATAATATCCGAAGAGAGTGGGACAAGAGAAGTCAACGGAGGGGGAAAGATCGTGGTCATAGACCCCCTTGACGGCAGCAACAACGCCATCAAAGGGATACCCTTCTACGGCATCTCGATAGCGGTCGCAGACGGAGACAGAATCTCAGACGTAATAGCATCTGGCATAGCCAACGTCATAACAGGAGACACCATCCTCGCATACAGGCAATCGGTATTCTTCAACAAGAAAACCTGCCATCCATCGAACACAACAGACCTAGGCTCAGCGATGGTATCGGTTGTGCCAAAGCTCCACAACCTAGACGGATCATATTATCCAGGCAGACTGAGTGCTCTGCTGAAGAAGATAAGGTATCCAAGGTTCCTCGGAAGCGCTGCTCTAGAGACCGCATTTGTCTCAATCGGTTTCATGGATGCTTTCGTTGAGTTAGCCCCAAGACTTCGAGTAGTAGACTTGGCCGCATCATTTCATATGGCCAGAATATCTGGAGCATACCTAAGAATACTGAACATCGACCAAGACATTGGACTGAAATATGACGGTCGAATCAGCTGCATAGTCGCAGCAAACGAGAAACTTGGCAAACAGATAGCTGACGCGATACGACAGCTTCCTGAAGACCCACCCTAATCTGCGACCATATCCTATGTCACAGCAGACAAGATAGGACACAAAGTAGAACTTTTAGGAACTTGCTGCAAGAAAATAGGAAACTTTGCACATAAGTCTCCGACGACTATCGTAAGGTTTAATACCGAGCCAACCCACAAACAGCCTTCCGAAAATGAATCACTTAAAGACTAAACAGAACTGTGCACCCAATATTTTTTCTTAGTGGGAATGCTTGGAATTTCCTACGAGCACGAGTAAACTTCAACACACCTAAACATAGCACACGATATAGGCGTATCGGAAGAAGTCGATCCACCAAGTGATTTTCTACCCAAGCACCCTTTCCAAGGCCACCAGAATGGATACGCCGACAAAAACTATTGAGACGACCGAGCCAAGGGTAATGCTCGCCAAAGACGACTCCAGCGGCATGCCCAAGACAACATGGAAGAGAAGAACACCTACGAGTATGATCACAACCAGACAGGATAGTAGACAGGCCGACACCTTTGAGACAATACCTTTGCGTCCTGAGAAAATGTATGCTGTATAGCTTGCCAGAAGGTTCGCGAGAGCTCCTATTACGACATCTGGCAAACCATAGATAGACATCAGAAAATTGGAGACTACAGCACCTAGGGCTGTGCCGTATATCGCTGCCTTACCTATCCTCTTGTTGAAGCTCAAGGGTATAAGCGCGTCAGAAATTCGAATTTGAAATATGGCCGAAAAGCTTATTGGCGCAAGCAGAACCGTGATCGAAGCATAAAGTGTGGCAAAAAGAATCGATAACGTAAAGACCTGCCTTTTGTCTCTTGTCTTCGAGGTCGTCTTCTCCAAGTCTAAACTACCTCCCAACCGGGGTTTATATCGCGGAACAGTGGGAGGACCACCACCCGCATGATCTCCCAACACGCTCGAAGCTTATAAGATTTTATGTCAACCTCCAACATCTGAGAGTCTCAGATATCTACTATCTTTGGCTCAAGCCTATCGGAAATGTCGAGTACAATATATGATCTTGAATAGGGGAGGCTACCCTTCAGGGCGCCTGGGTTCATGAAGAGAATACCATGGTCTGTGGATATCTCTGAATGGTGCGTGTGCCCAAATATGATGGCATCCAGCTTCACATCAAATCTTTTTCTTAATCTCCTCTTTATTCCAAGAGGAGAGCCTCCCTCTGGAGGATGAGTCAAACCAATCTTGAAGCCTCGAAGGTCGATAACGACTTCAGGTGGCAAAGATGACTTAACCCTGACTTCATCCATGTTGCCGTAGACTCCATAGAATGGCTTAAGCCTTCTCAGTTGGTCGACAAGGCTAATGCTCGTATAGTCTCCTGCATGTACTATCAAGTCGGCTTCCTTGATCTCCTCCAGAACCTTTGATGGAAGCTGATCTATGCTGCCACAATGTGTATCGGAGAGAACAATGATGTGGGACAGCATAAAGGAAAGTTTCGAGGTTGGAGTATATATATCCTCGCTATCTCCTGCTGCATAATAACTATTAATAGCAAGAGCATATGGCATGATGTGACAGAAGATGCCAGAATTCTTCACAGGCAGATTAAAGAATGTTTTGAAAAAGAATCAGCTTTCGCTCGGCATGTGGGTAACCATACCCTGCGCCGAAGTCCCAGAGGCCCTTTCGAGAATCGGATTCGACTGGTTCGTCTTCGACACAGAACATGCGCCAACCTCACTTGAGACAGTCCAAAGACTTCTACCATCATTGAACGGCAGCAACACAATGCCGATCATCAGAGTCGCATGGAACGACATCGTAATGATCAAGAGAGCACTTGATCTAGGGGTAGAGGGAATCATTGTCCCATGGGTCAACACAAAGGAAGATGCGTCAAAGGCTGTGAGGGCCTGTAGATATCCTCCACAAGGCATCAGAGGAGTCGGCCCCAGAAGGGCTGCGGTCTACGGCCTTGATCCCTCATACTATAAGAGGGCAAACGAAAACATTGCCTTGATAGTGCAGATCGAAACACAGGAGGCCATAGACAACGTCGATGAAATATTGGATGTAGAAGGCGTCGACTCATTCTTCATCGGCCCCCAAGACCTATCGTTCTCGCTCCAAGTACCACACGACTATGAGAGCCAAAGATTCAGGACTGCAATCGACAGAGTACTCGAGGCAGGAAAGAAGTCAGGCAAACCTGGTGGCATATACACTTCAGGAGCCCAAGACGCGATAAAGTACATAAATAAGGGATTCAAGTTCATCGCACTAAGTTCGGACGTGAAACTCCTAGTGAACGCCGTCAAAAAAGAGCTTGAAGCAACGAGAAGCGAGGTCACAAAATAGGCAAAGAAGGCGGACACTAAGATCCAAATAGACATTTAATAATGATTTTTCGTCCGACAATCTAAAACTAGTCTTTTCGTCGATTCCGCTCAAGCACACCCGAAGATTTCATGAGTAGACGGCGTATTGGAAGCTGCTGTGGACACTTTCGTTCACATTCTCCACAATTCTTACACTTCTGCTGGTTCCTATCCAACGGCACCAAGTCTTCGTATCTTCTTATAACTTCCTCCTGCGACACCGGATCACCGCTCTTTCTATAGTATTCGTTGTACAAAGAGAAAATGTTTACAATGTCGACTCCATTGGGGCAAGGCATGCAATATCCACAACCCTTACATCTGATCAGACCATACTCAAGATACTTCTGTCTGACTTGGGATATGACGTTCAGTTCGTCGACAGTCAGAATATCTGGCCCGGAACGACATGCGCTTTCAACATTTTCTATAACCTGTTGCATCGTACTCATCCCACTTAAGACAACAGAAACTTCAGGATGGTTCCAGACCCACATCAAAGCCCACTCTGCAGGCGTCCTCTTCACACCCACACTATCCCAGATATCTTGAATCTCTGGTGTAGGATTCATCGCGAGGAGGCCGCCGCTGACAGGCTCCATTATGACGACAGCTAAACCTCTATTTGCAGCATATTTCAGCCCTCTTGTGCCAGCCTGATAGTCAACGTCCACGTAATTGTACTGTATCTGGCAGAACGCCCATCCCTGATATGAGTCAATTATCTCCTTGAACACTTCGTATTTGTCATGGAAGCTGAAACCTAAGTGGCCAACTTTTCCTTCTGCAATCTTCTTTTCAGCCCAATCAAGGGCGCGTAGATCCTTCATCTTAGACCATCTTGCCTCATTCAGCCCATGGAAAAGGTAGAAGTCCACGTGTTCGGTCTGTATCCTCTTCAACTGTTCATCCAGCACCCTATCCATGTCTTCTCTGGACTTCACCAGCCAAGTTGGCATCTTTGTCGCAACCATTACTCTGTCACGGTAGCCGCCTTGAAGAGCTTTGCCTAGCAGGACCTCACTTTTTCCACGGTGGTAGCCGTAGGCTGTGTCAATGTAGTTTACACCGTGGTCGACTGCGTACCGTATCATCTTTATGGCTTCATCTTCGTTTATGTTTGCCGGATCCACTCCAATTGTGGGCAACCTCATAAGGCCGAAGCCCAAGGCGGAGCAGCTGATGTCAAGCCTTCCAAATTTCCTGTATCTTATCCCAATCGCCATTCCCTTTACCTACGCTGAACTTATAAATGTTGAGAGGATGACGTTAACATGAGCGAATCGTTCGAGACCGAGTGAAGGATTCCCTTGTCAAGATCGGTGATCTACATATTGGGGAACACATCAGGTCAGCTTTGAGCCTTGTACACCTGTGTTCTTGGCCTTGAAGGTTCTTGCACCTATCAAAGCAACTACGTTTGTAGCTATTATAACCATAGTGACAATTGAGAGTATCTCTTGAGAATATGGTGTACCATATTCTATCATCAGGGTTGCAACAACCGCTGGAGTCAAGCCTTGCCCCATCAACGTGAATATGAATCTTTTCTCATATCCTGGTCTAGAACTGTCAGCGACGTAGGTTGCAACAAATCTTGAAGACAACAGCGCCAACATTATGATGCCCAACAGGGCATAGTTTCCAAGGTCAAGGAATGTTGAGATGCTCATTTCCAGACCTAAGAGGACGAAAAAGAATGTTCTGAGGAAAAAGGAGATTTCATCTTGAAAGCGGCTCAAGTATATCATGACATTTTCGGGCATTTCCAGTCTCAGTGATAGAGGATCTGAGATAAGCTTACTGTTAGCGAAAACCAAACCCAAGGTGATCGCGGATATTATTCCACTGCCATCAATCACTTCAACAAATGCATACGTTATTAGAAGATAGCCGAATGTCGCAATGTACAGATATTTTACATCATAGGCGATCTTGATAAGTTTAAGCCAAAAGAGTCCAGCAACAGCTCCAATCAAGAAGCTTACAGAAAACCTAGAAAAGAAAGAGGCGACGATGGTTCTCGCCCCATCAAGATTCAGTGTGATGTTACTCAGATAACTGTTAAGAAAAGTTGAGAAGAGCACTATGGTTATTAGACTGTTCAAAGCCGCTTCCATGGTTACGCTAACGAACAGATTCCTGTTCGTGGAGAGCATTTTGGCATAGTATCCTACAACAGCAACTGTTGTCTCACCGCCGACGGTCACGCTCAAAAAGATAGCCGGATAGAGAGGCCAGTAGAAGACATATGTAAGTATGCAGAAGATCGACAGGATACTTAACCCCACATATATCAGTGTCCTAAGCAAAGCTGAGAAACTTTCTTTCAAAAGCTCTTTAACATATATTTCTAGGCCGAACCCAAAGAGTATCATAGCCAAAGTGAGACTGCTCATTACTGGCGCGATCAACCTGACAAGGTCCAAGGGAAAGAAGCCTAGAACTGGCCCAACTACAAAACCGAAAGCGATCAAGAAGAATATCTCTGGAAAACCCGTCTTCTTGAAGGCCATATTCCCGAAAAAGCCTATGAAGATTATGGCAGAGAGAAAAATGAAAACTGAAATGGCTGAGATCATTCAAAACATCCTGTCCAATTTGAATACAAATATCTTTGGGCTGGAAACAGAAACGTGCCAAAAAGGCTACAAACCAGTTTACAGAAGAAGGCTTCTGCCTGACAATCGATGCAACTTCTTGCATCTCTCACCCTTGGATGACAATTCTTCGAAATTGTTCTATCTAGCTTAAGCTGGAAAACTTTTAAGTAATCGAAGTCCTTCTGTATCATGATGGTGGATAGAAGCAAAGACTGGATCGATGAAGCTGAAGGCGATCTTGATCATGCCAAGAATGACATGAGTGACGGATACTATAACTGGGCATGCTTTTCTGCCCAACAGTCAGCTGAAAAAGCCGTCAAGGCAGTCTTTCAGAGGATTGGCGCTGAAGCTTGGGGGCATTCAGTTGCAGACCTTCTTGGAGAACTCTCCAAACATTATCCAGTCCCAAACGAACTTGTAGACATCGCCCTCGAGCTGGATAAGGCCTATATACCAACTAGATATCCGAACGCCCATCCATCTGGCACCCCAAGAAGAAGGTATATTAGAGAAGAGAGTAGGAGGATGATCGAATACGCGGAAAAGATCTTCAAGTTCTGTTCGAGTCTTCTATCCAAGGTATAGTAGAGAAGAAGTCATCTCTAAGATCAAAGATAGACTTAAGATCTTAGACGGAGAACTACCACTCACGCTTGTCGTCCTATTCGGCTCTTATGCTACTGGAAACTATACGGTGGCAAGCGATATAGACCTTCTAGTCGTGTACAGAGGAGAAACAAGAGAAGATGCCTATGGCAAGGTGAAGAAAACCTTGAAAGTTCTTGGACTTGAGCCTCACGTCTACTGCGAAAAAGAATACAAGGACCTGTCGGACGCTATAGAAAAGATGATCGAACATGGCATAGTTCTCTATGGGAAGAGATCAGGTTTCTCAGACGATTTTCAGGCGACTTCTCTGTCTAAAAAAAGAACCTGAGCTGAATGACTAGTTGTTCTTGAAGATTCTCTAATATGGTAATGCCCCATTTTTCTTCAGTCACATATCACCCTTAGTATTCCCGCATTTCAAAAGATTATCACAGATCTGAATACATCCACACGAAAAAGCTAAAAACACGTGAACTGGGAGATCATCGGAAGAAAACCTCCTTTGAAAGTGAGAAACACTTCTGAATATGGGAGCGTCTCAGTCGAAGAGACCCTACGACTGTTAGAGACGAAGGCAAATGGCCTCAGAGAATCTGAAGCTAGAGATAGGATTAGAATATTTGGATACAATGAGATACTGGAGAAAAGGGGGAACCCTCTTGCTGAATTCTTGCTACGATATTGGGGCCCTATGCCGTGGCTATTAGAGTTGGCAATGATACTTTCGTACATTTTATCTCACTATCTTGAGGCAATGATAGTCTTTGTGTTGCTCACGATAAACGCTATCATAGGCTGCATACACAGCCGCAGCTCACAAAAGGCATTGGAGCTTTTGAAGAAAAAGCTCGCTATCAAAGCGAAGGTACTGCGAGACGGAGACTGGGCGACAAGAGATGCAAGAGAGATCACTTTAGGAGACATCATAGTGGTTAGCCTAGGTGATATAGTGCCAGCGGACGCCAAGATTTTAAGCGGCGAGCTTTCTGTTGACCAGTCAGCCCTCACAGGAGAATCCCTAACTGTAGACCTACATCAATCAGATGTCGTCTATTCTGGCTCCATTGTGAGAAGAGGAGAAGCAAAGTGCATCGTGGTCAACGTGGGTAGAAACACGTATTTCGGTAAGACAGCTGAACTGGTCAAAATAGCCAAGCCCAAATCTCATCAGGAAGAGATAATGATGGCAATCATCAAATACATGATGTATCTTGGTGTAGCCGCGTTAATTTCAGTTTCAACCTACGCTATGCTGATGAAGATGAGCCTCCTATCAATAGCGACTTTTGCGGTGGTCTTCCTCATGGCAGCAGTTCCGGTGGCTCTTCCAGCCGTACTGACTGTAGTTCAAGCGGCAGGTGCAATAGAACTTGTGAAGAAGGGTGCGTTAGTCACCAGACTCGACTCAATTGAAGACGCAGCTTCAATAGACGTTCTTTGCCTCGATAAAACAGGTACAATAACAGAGAACAAATTATCGGTCGTCGACATCGTGCCTTTCCAGGGATATGGCAGCATGGATGTGATCACAATAGCAAGCCTAGCATCTGATGGGGAAGGAAAGGACTTAACAGATCAAGCAGTTATCGAATACGCTAAAACCGCAGGGGCCGACCATGGCGCATGCGAGCGAATCTCATTTACACCTTTTGATCCATCATCCAAGAGGACAGAGGCGGTCATCGAAGTCAGAGGAAAGCGTTTTAAAGCTGTTAAAGGTGCACCCCAGATAGTAATTTCTCTGTGTAAAGGAATGGATGAAGAAACCCGGAAGAGGGCGAACGAGATAGTGGAAGAAGCATCTCAGAAAGGATATAGAACATTGGCGGTTGCCAGATCGATGGAAGAAGCCTTAGACGATCTTCAGCTGGCAGGCTTCCTTTCATTAGCTGACCCGCCTAGGCACGACTCAAAAGACATGATAGAGGAGGCAAGAAAATTGGGAATAAAACCGATGATGCTCACAGGAGACAACATTGCCATAGCAAAAGAGGTTGCCAGACATGTTTCGATCGGCAGTAGAATCTTTCGGATTACGGATCTTAAGGCCTTAAGCGAAGCTGATCGGGCAGAAATCGTCGAAGAATGCGATGGGCTTGCCGAAATATATCCCGAGGACAAGTATGAAGTCGTCAGACTCTTACAGTCGAGGGGACACATTGTGGGAATGACAGGAGACGGAGTCAACGATGCACCAGCATTAAAGCAGGCAGAAATGGGAATAGCTGTGAGCAATTCAACGGATGTGGCAAAGGCATCCGCTAGTATGGTCTTGGTCGAACCAGGCTTAAGGGTGATAATCGATGCGATAAAGACAAGCAGACAAATATACCAACGGATGCTGACTTGGGTCATAAACAAGGTTACCAAGACAATACAGTTTGTAGGCCTCCTTACAGTAGGCTTTTTCTGGTTACATGACATTGTAGTCTCCATCTTAGGAATTTCCCTTCTCGTCTTCGCAAACGATTTCGTAACGATGTCTCTTGCTACCGACAATGTGAAGCACACAAGCAACCCGAACAGGTGGAATGTGAAGAATATTACTCTAGCATCTCTTGTCATAGGGGTGCTGCTTGTCGTAGAAGGCGCAGTCGCCATTCTAATCGGAGCAAACTATCTCCATCTAGAATGGGAGAAACTCCGCACCTTCGTACTGCTCATGCTCATCTTCACAAGCCAATTTAGAGTATACATAGTAAGAGAGAGAAGACATTTCTGGTCCTCACGCCCAGGCAGAGGATTACTTATATCCAGTGTAGGGGCGACAATAGGATTCATATTATTGGGCGTCTATGACATCATCATAACACCACTCACGCTGCCTCAGGTCCTCACCGTGCTAGGTTTCTCGGCACTTTTTACCCTCGGAATAGAGCCGGCAAAATATTACACATTCGGGAAATTCGGATTGCAAGACAATGAGTAACTAAGGCTAGTTGCCCATGGCCCTGCCATATCAAACCAGGCCTAAGCGTAGAGGTTAGCATGAACAGGCGGTGTCTAGACGACACTTAGCTGCTTTCATAGAATACTATGGCAAGAAAATTGATTTGTCCCGTCAAACGACGCGGGAAGCAGAAGTATTTTTATGCAGTCTGATAGAACTTTCTACAAAGGTCTTTATAACAAAGAGTGGAAACGTCTACGTTCAAGGAAAGATTGTTATGGCAAACCTTCCAAAAATAGGATATCTTTCGAAAAAATAACATGGGGATCCCCAACTTGATCCCCATGTTATTGATCCAACTTGATCCCCAACTTGATCCCCAACTCCACTTGGGGTACTCCATGCTATCAGATCTTGAGCCAAAAAATAAGAGAGAAGACCTGCATGATTTTGGAAAGGAGCTGGAAATGGTGTAGGGGGGAATAGAAGATTCGAAGGCACCTCTCTATGGAAGAGGGTTCATTGAGGTAAGAACTAGAAGGCTGTCGAAAGAAGAATCTTAGATTTCCTTATCAAGGGGATGAGACAATTTAATGTTGAGCCCAACCTTCGAATGATAGAAAAGGCTGTGGAAGAAATTGATGATGAGCGGTTGGCTTAACCTACTTTGGGCACACGTATGCAGTAAAGGGAACTGCGGAGTTCGACTTTAACTTCTAGTGCAGTAAATCTTGCAACCCAAGAACTGAACAATTATCTTCTCAAAAAAAGTGACAGGTATAGGACACCTGTCAAACTCTTGGTGAGAGAAAGAAGCTGGTCAGATCTGAAAAGGGTTAGAAGAAAAGGAAGGCAGAACAACAAACAGTAAGACGTTCATCGAGCTTGTTGACAATTTAATCAAATCAGGAATAATAGAGAAAAATAAAGAAGGGAGATACTATATACCGGATCGAATAACACGAAGGGCAGCTGAAATGATTACTGGATAAACGGGGCAGAACCTATCATAAGCCTTTATTAGACTATACACACACTATGTTAACCATCAATTTACGAGCACAAGAACGCGTTGAACTATCGCTAAAGGGGATACTACGCTTATTTGGCGTCGAATACCCAAAATCGCATGACATCCTCATAACATTTGATGGAGTTGCAAAAAGTGAGGAAATTGAATGAAGAAGGCGAAAAGATCTTTAGGAGGATTTGACACAACCTTCTTGATGTGAAGTCAAAATTCTACGAATTTTATCATCTCATCAAATTTGTCTTCTACACCTTCATCCTGAGACCTTCTTCTAAGATAATTTGTTTCAATGTGATCTTTCTGTGCCGCATAAACCAAGAAAGCCTTGTCTCTGTCTTCTAGACTGTTCCAGAATTTCCATGCGGCTAAGCAAGATACAATCAACTCTTCCGGAGGAATAATGTATACCCTTCTGCCACCAACCTTTAACTCAAGAGGCTTTTTTGGCTTATCATAGCTTCCAGCAACTACATCAATTCCTTTTTCTGAAAGTTGCGGGAATTTCAATAAGTAAATTCTTAAGCCCCTCTCACCAACTCTTTTGAGAAAAGCCTTAACTAATTTCTCTGCTTCCAAGACAATAATGTCTACATCACCAGTCCTGTACGCTCGTCCAGAATAGATTTCGGCAGCGAAGCCGCCTACAACTATTATTCTGCCAAGACCCTTTCTTTCTAGTTTCTCATTCAACCAACTCAAGAAGCACAGAAAACGCTCAGTCTCATTTTTTCCCTCAATTTCCTTCGCAAGACCGCTTAAAGAGGAAACTAGATCTTCTAAATCTTCTCTATAATCAGTGTATTTTTCTTCCATTTAACCCACTTCAACTCTTCCAGCCCCTGCCATTTTTCATACGCCATCATCGAGAGCCTTTTTAAATCTTCGGTCGTTCTCTTGCTTCCCCTAACCTTGGGCCTTTCATCCAAAATTTTCAATAAAACCCTTCTAAACACGTTATTCGAAATCTGGGGGTCTAGAAGATCCTCTGAAGGCATCAACATTCTTTCACTCTCTTGCAGAAGGCTTCTTTAATACTTTTCTATTGTAGGTAAGGAAGTGGCTTAAGAAAACATCTCAGCGTTTAGACAACAAATCCTGTATGAAATGACCCATATCCTTCATGAGACAATGGGTAACAGGACAGCTTATGACTCAAGAAGACACCAAATGAGCCAAAGATATCATACTTGCTCAGTATATTTTCAAAACTGCATTTCACATTCATGTGACGTAAATGATTGCCCAATTAAGTAGGGCTAAATACGGTGGTAATCGTCACTGTTGCTTTTCACTATATGCAGCGACGAACCCATCTTGATCCATCGTTAAACGTTGGGCAGAACGACATTCGGACTAGCGTGATTTCATAGTCATAGTCTCTATAGGACTTTCGATGATTCTCCGGAGTTACTACGTAGTTCTGTAGGAAGCCTTATATTATGGCACGTTATCGTATTTTGTGGTGAAATATTTGGAGTATGGTGTTGAGGTCAAGAAGGTGGATGCGCAAGGTCGTCTTATCTTGCCTGCAGATTGGCGTGAAGCTGAAATCGGGGAAAGTCGGGAACTGTACATCATCAAGAGGAAAGGATACTTGAAGATAATTCCTAAGCGTCATGTGGACTTGACTGAAAACTTTGACAAAGTTGATTTGGGCGTGGAAGCAATTGGAAGCTGGAAACAGTTCGAAAAGAAATTCTATGAGGCGAGTGCATGAGATTTTTAGATGCTAATGTTTTCGTCTACGCTTACTATAAGCCTAAGAGACAGCTAACTCAAAAAGAGAAACAGATGAAGGAACAAGCCAAAAAGATAATCAGCGGTGTGTCCCAGGGAAAAGAGGAAGTGGTAATGACCGTTGTGCATGTGTCCGAAATAGTGAACATTCTAAAACATAGCATACCACTGGATCAGCTAACCGCCATCGTCCGCGGACTGTTCATGCTTGACAACGTGAAAATAATGAGTGTAACTCGAGAGGAATACTTCGCTGCAACCGAGCTGGGGGATGATTTGAAGCTTGAAGCCAACGACGCCTTAGCCGTCGACGTTATGAGGCTAAGCAACATAAAGGAAATATATTCGTTCGACGAGGACTTCGACCAAATAGAAGGGATAACAAGATTTCCACCCAACATTAACCTTTAGTTGCCAATATGAGTTTGAAAAACTTTGGATACTAGTCCCTCCTGTCATTATTAGACTTGATCCGTTTAGTTACCGGTGGGATTAATACCTAACTAGGATTTCACAATCTGACAAATCTTCCTTTTCCACCTTTAATAGATATTCTCTCTTTTTGTATCATAGGCATCTCCAGCGTTAATAGTCTTCTTATTCTTTCTTATGTGCTTCATATAATTTATCGACGGAATTTTGACAACCATCGTCCTATGATTTCCTTTCACCATAGACCATTGCCACGGACACGTGTGGTCAAAGTAAACCCAACGGTCCAGCATAAAAATCGCCTGCAGAGTTTAAAAGGAATCGCCTCGCTTTTCACCATCGCCAGAAACTCGGTCTATAAGGCACCGGATCTCACCAAGTCGCTGGTTCGGGTGGCAATGCTGGCGCCGAATAAAAAATAGGTGGATTTTGAAATCAATTTGAACCGTAACTCGACCAACGCTCATTCAAACATGATGCAGAAGCATCAACTTTTATCCACTTGTGGGACTACTGACCTCGCAATAAACCTTATATAGTCAGGTCGGTAATTTGATGTGAGTTGCCTGTTAAAATTTTAAACATATTTCTTGGCACTCAGGCTGGGAGAGGTTGGCCTTCACCATACTATAAGGTTGATGAAAGAGCTGAGGAGTGGATTAAAGACTTAGAGAACTTAAAGCCTAACCTTGGATTTGATTTGGAGTTCGTTGGCAATCATGTAGTATCGTCAATGAGTCAGGTGGATGCCTTGGAAAAGAAAGTAGGTGACGTCGATGCCATCTTCGTCTACGTATTGACTTCAGAGAGTACGCGCTTTACCTATTTCGCCTCTAGGAGGATTGCCGATTTTGGATACGATTTTATTCACAGGTATGGTGGATACGAGATACCGACGGTTTTTGTGACAGACTTGTTCGGCGGCGACATTTCGGTTCTTCCACTGGTAGATTATTTGAGGGAAAGTGGCAGAAGGTGCTTGGTTGTTTCATCAAGCAGCCTTGACGACGTCGCAAGGGTGCTTCGGCACATCTACGTGATTAGGATGCTGGGGAAGTCTAAGGTCCTCTTGATTACTCTAAGAGAGACTAATCCCGCTAAATACCTCAGCCCGCGTTATCTAGAAAGGATACGTGAGAAGCTAGGGGTGGCGGTCAAATATGTAGAGTACGAGGAGGTGAAGAAACTCTACGACGAAGTTGACAGCGATGACGCTGAACACATCGCAAACGAGATAACTAAGAACGCCAAGGAGATCAGGGAGCCTTCAAGAGAAGACGTGGTTAAGGCAGCAAGAATGTATCAAGCGCTTAAAAAACTTATCAGCAAAGAGGAGGCAAACGCCATCGCTATCGACTGCCTCGGTTGGCTCGAATACGACAGGGTTCCGATGCCTGTAACGCCGTGTCTAGCTCTTTCACTTCTTAACAGCGAAGGAACTGTTGCTACTTGTGAGGCTGACCTACATTCAGCGCTCACCATGCTGATTTTCAGATACTTAGCTGATAGGCCATCATTTGTCTCCGACCCCGTGGTCGACACGCACACAAACTCGGTAATTCACTGCCACTGTACTGCCCCAATGAGAATGAATAAAGTTGGGGGGAAAACGGAACCATACATCTTAAGGACGCATGCAGATAGCGGTTCCGGCGTCGGTCTACAGGTGTTTATGGGAGAGGGACAAGAGGTAACTGTTGCCAAATTCGTTGAAGGATTGGATAAGATGGTTGCGGCGGCGGGAAGGATTATGGAGAACGTTGACATTGATAGAGGCTGTAGAACGAAGGTAAGGGTTACAGTGGCTGACTCTAATAAATACCTTTATAAATACAGTGCCGGTCTTCACAGGGTATTGGTTTATGGCAGCTATTTAGATGATTTAAGAGAACTTGGTAAACTGTTAGGCTTCGATGTTACACTGGAAGGAGATAAGTAGCTAGCCATCATCTTATAATCAGAAAAATCTATCCTAAATTTTTACCGCGCGCTGAGCGTAATAGGAATCGGAAGGATTGGTTCACATGCTGCTAGGAAAGAATGCGATAACAGCCATTGTCAATGCGAAGGCCATCAGCCCCAGATCTACGGGATAGCTCTTTTTTACCAGAACAAACATTTTAACATCTCCATTAACCGTTGGAACTGTGATTTGAGTTGGCTCATCTCCGGCAGTATAGTATAAAGATGTCCAGAATGCAATAGGTAAGATGAACACTATGAGATTTGGATCCCTCTAATTCAAAATAAATAGGAAATGCCAGCTGTTACATCCCGCTACAATTTTTCTGATTGCAGGTATGAGATTTGTCCTCCCGCTTCGAGTCTGCTGACTAGGTCTTCAAGGTTGTCTTGGAAAGTCTTCAAGTCTTCATTTGCACGCGTAATCATTTCCTTTGGAGTGAGCTGTAGCAGTTCGCATGCTCTTCAAAGCCTTTTGAGCGCAACTTCAGCGGTGAGCGGGCTTCCACGTTCTATGTTATCAAGCCACCGTCTCACATCTGGTAAGATATTATCGTATTTTGAATTTTCGTTGCGCGGCATTTTCTCATGTTTGCTATATAATATCTGCTAAATAAAGTATTCGCACTTAATTGTAGGCGGGCCCGGTGGGATTTGAACCCACGATCCCCGGCTTCGCAGGCCGATGCCTTGATCCGTTCTGGGCCACGGGCCCTGTACGAATTGTACTTGAGCTGGGTTTATTTGCTTTTTTATCTATGCCATC
>Ga0272448_1003978_pt1 | contig 17138 bp, 13 predicted proteins | sample YNPCB0191_FD_202220 | JGI IMG/M metagenome (GOLD analysis project Ga0272448, IMG submission 202220) | Hot spring sediment microbial communities from Yellowstone National Park, WY, United States - YNP-CB-019-1 | ecosystem: Environmental > Aquatic > Thermal springs > Hot (42-90C) > Sediment... | reverse complement strand
ACAAGGTCGAGCATTAAACAGGGATGGCGCCTCAACGCAACGAAGGCCTTGAGTGTTTGCGCATCGCCCATGCCAAAGCCGGTAGCCCGGCCAGCGCCAGCGCAACGGTTGAAGGTTCGGGAATGGCAGGGACAATTTCGATTAAACCTTCCCTGAAAAACATGTCGTAAGCGTAGTCGGGCTTGGTCCCTATAAACGACATGCCAGCGGTGTACGCAGAAATGTTACCATAAACCTTGTATGCCCCTGTGCCGGGCTCGACCATGGGTTGAAAGTAGCAGGTGTGATATGGTAGAATCATAACGCGCTGTGGAAAGGTGAAACGAATCCAGTTACCCTGCTGATACATGTAGCCATCTGCAATTGTGACCGGGTCCGTGGAGGCGATAATTGGCCCATCGACCGACTGAGCCCTCAGAACAAGGTAAGCTTTTGGACTCGATCCATCGCCATGCACGTCTTCCACTTGGAGGTCAATGAAATCTATGCAATTCAGAAAGGGCGTGAACGATTGGCTGAACTGGGCGCCAGCCTCGCCGGTTATACGCCAACTCCGCTCGACAAGTCCGGGCGCTTCTGGATGGCCCGGCCAGGGCGCGACTTGGTCATAGTAAACATACGTTTCCTGCGCTTGGAGCAGAAACATAGAAAGCGCAGCTTTTAACGCAACAACACGGACAGAATGTTTCATAGGTCTCTTGCAAAGGTTCAATTGTTACAGGTCTATTGGGGCAAATGTCACGTGCTCGAACGAAGCAGTTACTACGCCGTGATTCGGGTCATGTTGCGGAGCGCAAATCACCTTGCGGACGAACCTTCCCTCTTCCGGATCCCAATGGAAGATCACCAGCTCCGGGGTGTCGCCCCACTCCCCAGCTTGCGTCACTATGACATGACCTATGCAATCTTCAAAATACCAGCTCGGGACCTTCCAGATTAGCCTGTTGTTAACAGGGTCGTTGCAATAGAGGTTCTGCCCTTGCGGTATGATGTCAAAGTCCTCAGGCGCAACACCAAGCTGGAATGAAACGACATTGGCAGCAGTACCGTCGCCTACTATTGCGTAAATCAATGGCGGGGTCAGCCGCTCCGCTCCTGTAAGAATCTTGCCCGCCCAGGGACCGTATTTCAGTTCGTCATTCGGCAGCGTGACCACGCCTTCCAAGTGGGTGTTGGGGATAACAGCGATTCTTCTGATGTTGGCAGAGCCGTGATCCGGGGCAGAGCTGATTCGCCAGACGTTGCCGCCCTCCTCGTCGCCGACACCACCGGTGACAACTATCAGATCATGGTTGAAGATGCCCGTCTGGTCCAAATACAGCCCGCCGTGCACAGGGCAGGTCTCTGATATCGGCGGATTCTGCTGTTCGAGCACAGCCCATGCCAAATCCGAGACTACCTGCCCCCCACTCAGATAAATCCTGCCAATTCTGGTGCTCCCGGTCACGGGTCTATAGCCGAAGAACATGTCCCCCTGTTGAAAGTTGGCGACCGATTTCTTTACGGTCGCAACCTTGATTTCGTCTGGTAGCCCCTGGACAGATGACCATTGGACCGCCTCTATGCTGCCGTTGATTTTCCACATCTTGGTGAAGTTCCACGTGGGGCCTGGATGGTTGAGGGGATCATTGATCGACAGGTAATTGTCCGAGATCAGCAGGGCGTGGTCGTCCCCAAGTTCCCAAGAATCGATGCCTACGGGACCGTAGGGCCGCAGGCAGGCAGGGACAAAAAGCCCCTCGCAAATCTTCATCGTGGCGGTGGCGTAACGTGGGTTGATGTAGTAGGTGTCAGCGGGTTGGAGCGTCAGTTCGACAGTCTCGAATGGCGATTCGTTCACATCGTCGTACGATGGAGTAACTTCCACCGTGACACTGTCGTACAGTGCCGGAATTGTGGCGGTGCCAGCCGGGTTGAGATCGTAATCAACGTCAACGGTTGCACTGCCACTTATTGTCCAATAGACCACCAGGGGCGTGTTGTTGGCACAGGCTCTGCGGCTTATGATGAACTTCCCGGTTTGCCCCGGGCCGGGATGGCCCGGTTCAACAGCATCGCAATAGCATTCGACCGAGACCATCGGCAGTGGCGGATTCTTGAGCAGCTCGTAGAACTTCTGCGGCAGCGCGGCGCGGAAAGGTCCTCTGCGCCATGTGCCCTCGGGCGGCGCTCTGAACACATCTTCAACCTGCCATGACTGCTGATTCAGATCAGTCTTGCTCAGAAGTGCATAACAGGTGTTGTTCTCAAGGTCGCCCGTCAGAAGCACCAGACCATCTCCGCTTCTCTCGATCGTGAGCTTGTTGGACGGAGTCCCTGAAAGAACAACTCCTTGAGTTGATGAGGAAGGAACTGTTGATTCGACACCCTCGGTCAAAATGGTGGCTTGTGCCTCAGCGCGGAGCCGGACGTAATCAACTTCGCGGTCGTCGTAGATAAACAGGTCATCGGCGAGTTGGTACAGGGTCAAATCCGGAAACGGGCTGAACGGCAGAGGCGGAAACTCCGGATGCGCGAAAGACAAAAAGCATGGCGCCGAACCTGGCTTGAGTGGGAGCTGTGGTATTGGTGGCAACGGCGGCAATCTCAACGTGTTCGGATTGCCCTGGACTTCATCGGACAGTGGTTGTCCTGACACCGGTAGCGGATCAGATGCGTTGTTCTGCGTCACCATTGTCATGCTGATCGCAAGCCAGATGACCGATATCCAACTTCTGCCCCGGGAACGGCCTTCATGACCACGCGGGCAGAGCGTGGAGGCTGTCAGGTTTGGGTTCGGTTGCTGCGCAGACTGTTGTTGATTGCGCAGACTGTTGAGTTCATGTTGTCATGAGCCATGGTTTTTCACAGGCTCAACCACACCAAAAATGAGTCTTGTTTTGCTTGTCAAGCTTATTCTTTCTGAATCTGTAGCAGCACAATTTGTGCCGGCCGGAGCACTCCGGGCGGGGGTGACGTATGGGCAGGACCGAATCATCGAGTGGTCGGCGTCGGGGAGTAATCAGGCGCGTCGATTGATTTCGAACTGTTGCGGCTGCGCCACGCTGAGCACAACCTCGGTAGTTTGACCGGCTCGCCAGCCAAACACACCCGTGTGGGAGTTGTTCTGACCGGGTTCAAGAACTCTGTCACACGGCTGGCTGCGGCTTTCTCAAACGCAGAACTTCAAGCCAGTACAACGCCAACGCCGCCCAGATAATTGCAAACGCGATTTGTTTCGGTCGTGGGAAAGGCTCGTGATAAACGATCACGCCCAGAAACAAACCGCATGTCGGCGAGAAAAACTGCAGGATGCCAAGAGACGTTAACGATATCTTCCGCGCGGCAACTGCAAACAGAAGAAGCGGCGTCGCGGTCACGACCCCGGCCATTGCAAGCAAACTGGTTGTCAAAGTCCCGGCGTGCGCAAAAGCGCCACTGCCGGATACCTCCAGCGCGCCAAGGTACACGATCGCCAGAGGCGCCAGCATTGCAGTCTCTATTGTCAGTCCGTGCAACGCGTCCAACGGCGCCAGCTTCTTCAGCAGTCCGTAAAGCGCAAATGACGTCGCCAATACCAAGGCAATCCATGGTGGCGCCCCCTGCGCGATGGTCAGATAACCAACACTCACCGTTGCCAAAGCAACAGCAACCCGTTGCAGAACTCCCAGCCGCTCTTTCAGGAAAAACACGCCCAATCCCACGCTCAGGAGCGGATTGATGTAGTACCCAAGACTTGTTTCAACAATTCGATTCGCATTTACGGCCCAGATGTATGTTCCCCAATTAACGCTCAGGAACAGAGCTGCCAATGAATAGACAAGAATTGTCTTTTTCTGTCGCACCGCCGGCAGCAAGGCCAAGCATGTGCCACGCAATCGTACCAACCCTGCCAAAAACAAGAACGACCAAAAAATTCGGTGAGCCAATATCTCGACAGCCGGCACCCGCTGAACGGCTTTCCAATACACCGGCAGAAATCCCCACAGCGCATAGGCGCCAAGGGCACACAGAATGCCGTACCGATTTGTTCCCGAGGCTGGTCCCATATCTTCGCACACCTAACGTTGACCCCCGCCAACGGAGGATTCGCCAGATTGAGAAGAGCTCTCGCGCAGGCGACGAAACATCGACCGAATGTCTCGCAAGCCGCGCACGGCCACGTAAACCGTCACCGTCGAATACCAAACCAGCGCGGCTATCGTCACCAACAACCAGAACCAATGATCAAGCAATACTTGGACATTCATGGCGTAATTCACACGCACTCTTCATTGCTGAATGTTTCATGACTATTCCTCGTCACTGCCAACCGCTCCCGGATCCTTCGGTGCCGGTTTCAGCAGCGACCCGACAATCATCGCAACCGCCACCAGCAGGTAGGTTCCTATGCCCGAGTAATACGGCCCGATCTTCTTCGTCAGCGGCGCAGTGGCCGGAATCTGTTCGAGAACGAGGTACCCCACAGGTATCACAGCGCCTGTGACGATCGCCGCTGCGGCGCCCCAGTTGTTTGCCCGTCTCCAGTAACAACATGAAATTAGCAACACCGACATGCTTGAAAGGTAAATCGTTCCGGTCACGCCAAGGTACGTCCACAAGTCGCCCTTGAGCGGATACCACAAGCCGTAAAAGAGCAGAAACACCCCGATGCACCCAATAATCATCCGATTCCAGAGCAACCCTTTTCTCTCGGACCACCCCTTCCGCCGCAACGGCGCCAAAATGTCGTTGTAAATCACGCTACCCCACGTGAGCATGTATGCGGATTCGGTGCTCATGTCCGCCGCCAGCATCGCTGCAATCACAAGCCCCATCATTCCCGCAGGCAGGAACATCCCGAGGAACTTCGGCATTGCGTGCAACGTGTTGCCAACATCGCCCGGCGCAAGCATCGCCAAAGCCGCAATCCCCCAAATCCCCGGGATCAGAAACCGACACACGAAAAAGAACGCCGTGCCCATGTAAATGCGCTGGCCTGTCCGGCTGTCTTTGGCCGCAAGCACGCGCGCGATTGTCGCCTGCCAAGTCAGCGTGGCCGCTGTGTTAAGGAATATGTTGAAAAGCACGTACGGCCACCCCATCGTCGGATTCACGAACGGATTGAAACCGCCGGCTCCGTGGTGGGTCTGCACTGTCTCGACCAGTTTTGTCCAACCCACATCCTTCAATATGAGCACGGTCACCGCGATAAGCCCGACGCTCATCACGATAAACTGTAGAAAGTCGGTCACCAGCACCGACAGCATACCGCCGAGAATCGTATAAGCTGCCACGCCAACCAACAGCACTGTCATGGTGATCTCGAGGTATTTGACGTCGAATCCACACGCCTGAACCAGAAACTCGCCGCCGGTTCTCAGAAACACACCCATGTTCAACAACCCGCCCAACACAATCACCACGCCCGACGCCCACCTGATCTTCGGCCCGAACCTGCTCTCGAACAGCTCGGGAATTGTCACCGCTCTTGCTTCGCGCAATGGTCGAATACAAAACCCGGTCAACCCAATAAAAAACATCGCCACCGCCTGGCACATGCCCGGTATTGCCCCTGCAAATCCTTTTTCGTACCCGTTCTGCGCGGTGTACATGCAGGTGACAATTCCGAATTCCGTGGCGGCCAACGACGCAATCCCCAAAAACACGTTCATCTCGCGGCCGGCGACAAGGAAATGGTCCACCTTGGACACATACTTCCGCACCAGAATCCCCGCGGTCATCGTCGCAAGGAGGTACAACCCAACAATGCTTCCATCAACCAACCATGAAAAAGAGCTCATGTGCGCTTGATGTTACACGCCGCAGTTTTGCCGAAAACAGATTCAGAAGGGAGCAGTTTTTTGAGCAAACTCGCAATCTGAAGATCTTCGCAAATATGACCGATTTCTCAACGTAACTATTCCAGAGCGGTTTGGAGTTGCCGGAAACCCGCTGTTGTGGTTGTTTTCACTCGCGCGAAGCGGGAATTGATTGCGGCTCCCGCGTGTCAAAGCGGGTTGGCCACGTCCCGCTAAACGGCGGCCGTCAATGCATGAACACAAACATACCATGAAAAGGAAATCAAATCTCATGTTGCTAACTCGGCGCGATTTTGTGCGCCACACCGCTGCTCTTGCCGGAGCGGCTCTGATCGGAACGCCTTCGCTGTTTGCAGCTGAGGCAGGCGCCACCAAACGAACTGCAGTCGATCAGGTCCCCTTGGGCAAGACAGGCCTCAAACTCAGTCGCCTCGGAATCGGCACCGGAACCAACAGCGGCAACGTGCAAAAAGCCCTCGGCAAAGAGGCGTTTGAAAGGCTCATCAAATACGCCTACGACAAAGGCATCACCTACATCGATACCGCACAGAGCTACGCGACGTTCGACTGGATAGCAGGTGCGATCCGCGGGCTCCCGCGCGAGAAACTCTTCATTCAATCAAAGATTCCCGGCCAACCACCCAATGTGCTCGAGGCAATCGACCGCCATCGCAAGGTGTTCAACACCGACTACATCGACAGCATGCTAATCCATTGCATGGTCAAAGACGGTTGGACCGACGATTTCAAACGCATCATGGACGGATTCGATGAAGCGCAACAAAAGCAATGGATCAAGGTCAAGGGCGTGTCGTGTCACAGTCTCCCAGGACTCCGAACCGCCGTCGCGTCGCCATGGGTCCAGGTCCACCTCGTTCGTGTCAATCCACAAGCCAAACATATCGATGGCGAGGCGGAAACATGGAATCAGCCGGGAACAGACCTGCAACCCGTCCTGGCCGAAATCAGGAAAATGCGTGAAAAGGGCCGAGGCATCATCGGCATGAAACTCATCGGAAACGGAGATTTCAAAAACCCGGAAGACCGCGAGAAATCAATACAGTTCGCCATGACATGCGGTTTGCTGGATGCAGTCGTCATAGGATTCAAGAGCACAGACGAAATTGACGAGGCGATCGAACGCATGAACCGCGCTCTTGCTTCGGCCTGAAGCTCCGTTCACAAGGCCGCATTGCGGCCGTCAACAAAACAAACCCGCGAGTATTCCGAGCGGCTGGTCTGGAGCGGTGACAATGCAGCCACAAGCTCCTCGAACAGCCGCTCCGTTTGCCATGCCAGACCGACCCATTATCGTGGCCACACGAGGCAGTGCGCTGGCGCTCGCTCAGACGAATATCGTGCTCGACCTTTGCCGCGCCGCTTTCCCAAAACTCCGATTCGAGCTGAAGATCATCAAGACAACCGGCGACAAACTGCAACGCGCTTCAATGGCACAACGTGCAGCCCCGGTTTCAAAGGGATTGTTCACCAAGGAACTCGAGATCGCTCTCCTGCGACATCAGGCAGACATGGCCGTGCACAGCCTCAAAGACCTGCCAACTGACCTTCCTGCCGGACTCGAGCTCGGAGCTGTCCCAAAACGCGCCAACCCAAAAGACGTGCTCATTTGTCGCGCCACGAGCCAGCGCCAACCCGGTGAATCGGACGCCGCCTCAAAATCAACCCTTTCGGCCACCCCAACCAATCCAATCTGCGATCCCCGTATATTGCCGCAAGGCAGCGTTGTCGCCACAAGCAGCACCCGAAGAAAAGCTCAGTTGCTTGAACATCGTCCCGACATCACCATCGTTGATATCAGAGGCAACGTCGTTACCCGACTCGAAAAGCTCGCCGATTCCCCGAAAATACACGCGACTGTTCTCGCCGCTGCCGGTCTGGACCGACTGAACTTCAGAATCTGCGCCGATGCCACGCTCGAAGGAGACGCCGTGCCACACGGCCTCTGCGCCTTCGTGATCGAACCCGAGATTCTCGTTCCCTGCGTTGGCCAGGGCGCGATCGGAATCGAAATCCGCGCCGACGACGATCGCATCCGATCAATCTGCGACCGAATCGACCATTACAACACACGACAGTGTGTTCTTGCCGAACGGGCGTTCTTGCACGCCATGGGCGGCGGATGCCAGAGCCCTGTCGCTGCTTATGCAGAAGTGATTGACGATCGAATCCGGCTGCGTGCCGTCTCCTATCGCAGCGGACATCCCTGCCGGGCCGAAGGAAAACGCCCTGTCACTGAAGCAATCGCTCTCGGAGAACAACTGGCTGCAGAAATCTCCCAGGGCGGCGCGACACAGCCCTGATATTGAGACGAACCCGTTAATTCCGCCTCGAGCATTCGGTTGGCGCTGCGCTGCGCCGAGCAAGATGTGCACACCCGCAAAGTGGCACAGCGCAAGCACCACCTCATCACTTGACGAGTTCCACTTCAACCTTGATCGTGACATCCAATCCGCGGTCGGGCGCGACCAGAAGGTTCTCGACGCGATACGGCAACGAAACTGTCTTTTTGCCCGCCTCGGCTGTGGCGCGACCGCGCAATTCCATTAGAACCGTGCGACCGGCGATCAACTCGATTGAACCTGGGGCTGTCACATCGTCAACTTCACCCCTGAGCCGGAGTTGGTAGGTGATGTCGCTGCTGTTCCGGATTTGAGCGTAAACGCGTCCTGTGCCCTTGATCGGCGACGGCGGCTGGATGACGCGAATTGATCGTTCGAAAATCGGATTGAGAAATTGTTCTTCGCCCACAAGGAGGTTCTTCGAATATACGGCTGTCCGGCGGTTTACGAGTGCGTCCTTTATGGACGAGGCTGTTCGCTTCGCGGCGAAGACAAGTGTTATCGGGCGATGATCATCAGGCGACTGACCGTAGTTGAAACTGATTGGCGTGTGTTCATCGGAGTTGCAAAGCATTGTCAGTTTCTTCTCGAGGCACCACTTGTGCGCTTCCGGGTAATAGGAAGTGCCGTTCACCACCTCGATTCCGTGCATTGCGCCTTTGGCGAGCAATTCGTCGTGCTCGGCGTACCACCGTCCAATCCCGTCAGGCTGCTGGCCTGTCCAGCCGGGATGATTCCAGAAAATAAACGCGCCTTGCTTGATTGCGGCGTCGATCGAGTCCCGCCATTCCGGGGTTGCCAGTGCCTCAGCGTCTTTGAGAAAGACGGCATTAAAATGTCCCGGCGGCATCGAACGTGTGATTTCCGCACCCCGGATCACAATAACTCCGAGCGTGTCACCCTGCGCTTTTGCAATCTCATACGAACGATTGTGCTTTGTGAGCAGGTCATCCTTGTGCGGCTGGTATTCGATGTGATCGGTGATTGCAATTGCGTCCATGCCGTCTCTCCACGCTTCATCGGCACGGATGTTCGGCCACACTGTCCCGTCTGAAAAGACAGTGTGAATGTGAAAATCACATTTCAACGTGACGTAACCCGGGATATCCGGAACGTTGATCTCTGTGCGGGCCCGGTTCTGCGCTTGTGCGCCCAGCGCCAGAACCACGGTCACCGCAGTCAAACAAGCAATGGTTCGGAGTTTCATTGTTTTCGGTTCTGTATTCTGGTGGGTCAACTCTTTTGCTGTCATGTTCCAAGGCGAGTCTCCCGCACGTGCACCGAAATCGTCAACCACCAAGCTTATCAGCGCGGCGCAACCGCAACCAAACGCTCGAGGCGTAACCATTGCACTGGTTGCAGGAATACCGCTGCGTCGCGCCGCGCTGAAATGGGCGACTTCGTCGCCAACGGGGGGGGGTGAGATTGGGATCAATGCCCGAACAGCTTCAAGACAACAGTCTCGAACCATCCCCTAAAATCAACTCCGTGCCTGTCCCCGCGGGAGAGGGAAAACATAATCCCGGTTCCAGATGCTCCCCGCTGTCGCCCATCTCACCGCATCTGGCTTGGTCATCAATGATCACGGCTCAATTCATGCAACTGCGGAGGAAGTCCGGCCCAGCCGTGGTTATTGCAACAACGACTTGACCAACTCAACGCGTTGCCCCGGATTCCCTCCCCCCCTTGGGAGAGGGCAAGGGTGAGGGCCCCAACCGGTCAATGAACAGTCAACCTCCAAAACACTCGACAGGACCAATCATGAAACCGTGCAGAAAGTCTGGGCAGATTCTGCAACATTGTACTCCAAAGGGCGCACCGTGGTGACCGCACTGCCCGGGGCCAGGGAAGCAGATACCGAGAAACTGACCAAACTCGCAGTCTGAAAATCTTCGCAAATATGATCGGATTTGCACTATAGTTATTCAGCGCGGCGCAGCCGCAACCGAACGATCCCACTCTTCCAGCCCGGAAACCTCACCGACCCGGCACCTCAGCCAGAACTGTCACCGGTCCCAACAAGCCCGACGGCGGCAAAGGATCGCCCGGCTTGAACGGGTTCCACGTCGTCCATGTCAATCGCTGGTCTTGCGGCAGGGCCGAATCAGCAATAAGCCGGTTCGGCCAGAGATTGGCAACGCGCACTTCGAGATCGTTCCGACCGGTCCTGATCGCACGAGAAACTTCGACTCTGAACGGGCGGGTCCATGCAACAGCCAATTCTTGCCCGTTGAGGTTCACCGCGGCGATTACCTCGACCCGCCCCAAATCAAGCCAAACCTTGGCTCCCTGATTGGCTTTTGCTGTTTGACCCAGATTCCATTCGAACGATGTCCGGTAGGTGGCAGTGCCGGAGAAATGCCTGACACGCGGGTCCGCGTGTTCAGCTAGGTTGATGAGCCTTTCAATCACAATGCAATCCGGCGCACCACGACCCGGCTGGAAACTGACTTCCCACGGCCCCGACAAATTGGCAACCGATTTCAAATCTGGAAAAGCGGTTTGATCACTCGATCCGCGTTTCGCCGGCTTTCGAAACACCACAAAGAACGATTGATTCGGCGCGAACTGCAATGTCACCGTCGTTCGACCTGACTTTTCGACTGCGCCCTCCAAATCTCTGCACTGGCCGGTCAACGGGTCCCACAATTCCGGTTGCTTGTCATGAACACGAAATATGGCCCTGGCTACGACCGGCACCGATTCCGGATTGGCGACAAAGTAGATGTCGCAGTTGCCGTCTCTCCTGTGTGTGTATCCGATGTGCCGGTCAGCCTCGAAGTCCGGCTCCAGCCCGTTTTCGCCAAGGATTCTCGCCGTGATTTCATAGTCAGGATAGAGGTCGCGGTCTGCGTCGAGGTCCGTTGGTTTCTTGTTCCATGGCGCCATATCAAACGGCCCCAACTCTGCGACACGCGGCCACCCTGTGTCCGAGAATGACCCGGAAGTCCAACCTTCTTCTGCCGTGGCGGAGCTTCGCCAATTGCTGTCGCTGATCACAGTTTGTGTGCCATGGTCCTTGTAACGCACTGCAAGGGCTGCAACGATCCCTGCCGGGTTTGGTTTGTCGCCACCGTTTTCGGCCGCCACTGCAAGCACATTCCTGCCCTGCCCGAGTTCATTTGTTATGTCAAACAGGTATGTCTGATGGAAGTTGTCGCCTGCACCAACGCTTCTGCCATTAACAAACAACTCGAAACTGTTGTCAGCCGTGACCGCCATTCTTGCAGAATTGATTTCACGGCTGCGATCGATATCGAAAACCGTCCGAAAATAACGCCGGCCCACAGGCGCTGCCGATGCCGGGTTGCCCTCTGCATGCCAAATCCAGCGCGCTTCCCTGACCGGCGGGAGCGCAAGATTGGCTGGGTCGATTCGCTTGCCAACGGGACCGCCCCAATAGACCCGCCCTTTGCCAAAACGCCGGCCAACGAGTTCACTAGGCGCGGTATCGCTTCCCCAAAGTTCATCAGCCAGCCTTTTCACTTCAACGTCGCATCTCGGATAATCCGTCAGGCTTGGCGATTTTTCCGGTGGCCGGCCGAGAACCACAGCCCCGGCTTCGACAAGGTCACGGACTTTCTTCAAAAGGCGTGGTGTCATCGTGTCGCAATCGGGCAACACCAGCAGCCTGTAACTTGCTCCGCCGGGCAATTCCAGCCGCCCTTCGTTCACCGTCATCCGCTCGATCAAAAGCTCAGGAGCGCATCCGTCGAAATTGTATCCGCGCCGGTACGGCAAATCGCCCGACAAAGCGGACCTCGGTGGACGAAAGACGTGAGGCGCGCCCTCGGGCGCAAGGTAACAGATGTCCGCCACGGATTTTCCTTTCTGAAGGAGATACTGGCAACGCGCAAGGTAACTGTGAAACGCAGGCACCATTTCCCACCACGTCTGTGTTCGTTCCCAATGCGCACCGTACGGTCCCATCGTCATGCCCGGCCACCGGTCCGGCCATGGCTGATGCTGATACCGATGGACCACGATCCGGTTGACGCCGGCACATAAAGCCCAGTCAGCTTGGGCCTTCATCGCACCGGGGTACAACAGCCACCGCTCGCGGTCGTCTGAAGTGAAAGATTCCGCCGCAACCACAGGCTTTCCTTGCGTATGCGCTATCGAAGTGGCCTCGAACACGCTGAACTCGGTCTTGAACCCGTACCCGCGCGCCCAAAACTCGCACATCGGCACATCAGCTTCGCCGCCCAAACTCAAATCCGCACATGGGTTCATGTCGTAAGGTTCAATCGACAATCCTATGCCGTGTTTGTGCGCCAAATCTCTGAGATGTCTGGCGTGGTTCTCGATCACCAGTTCCTGTGCGGTTTGCCGCAAATCCCACAAAAACCGTTCCGACACCTCGATCCCATCAACAACGCGCCCTGTCATCACCGGCAAATACGGAAGCGGATCGTAACCGCGCCTGCGCTGGAATTCTTCCCTGAATCGCGCTGTCCAGTTCTGCGCCCCCATTTCCCAACTGTCGATGTGCAGCATCGTCCACCCAGCACCTTGCCTGTTTGGAGTGCCAACCGTCTCGAGTAATCTGCCCACGAACGCATCAAAATGCGCATCAAGCGCGGCCATATCAAACTTGTCGCTCTCAAGCCCGAGACCGGGCTGTGGGGCAGGGCGCGTGTTTTGCCCGGTGCTGGTCCTCCCAAACCGCAAAATCGTCCAGTGCCCCTCTGGAACCGACCAATTCAGCCGACCGTCCGAACTGAGCCGGGATGTCAGGTCAATAATCCGCCTTCGATCAACACATTCGTCAGACGATACCGCGGGATACTCCGCCAAAGACAAAAAGTATGGCCGCACCCCGGGCTGCGACGAATACGGCGCCCTGATATACAACGCTTTCTCATCAATATCCGAAATCCGTTCGCGGCCCTTGGGCGTCGGAAATGCCAATACCGCCACATCCAGGTAAAACTCCTTTCGCGCCTTTTCGAGTTCGGATGGCAAGCCGCCCTCGCCAAAAAACGGCGGTCGCGGCATCGGTCGCGGCAAAACCAAGTCGATTACCGCCGGTCCAACAACGTTGGTCTCGCTTGCGACAAGGTGCTGCATGGACTGCTCGGGCTTGACCCATGGTCCTCCGCTCCCAGTCCACCCGGGGCCTGCGTTCAGCGTGAGTTGAATGCCAAGCCGTTCGGCTTCCCTGACCGCGTGCCTGAACAATTCACGCCACTCATCGCTCGCAAACCGCACCGGACCTCGCGGCACACCCACATCGACCTTCATGATAATACAGCCGCCAATCCCGGCCCGATTCATCGCTTCCAGATCAGCAGTGATCCCGTCCCGGCTCAGGTTGCCATCCATGAAAAACCAATACACCCATGGCCGCGCCGAGACCGGCGGCGCACCAAAGCCCGCAACCATCTCGTCTTCAAAGTCCTTGCCTTCCCCCCATGCCAACGGCGAAACCATTAGCAACCCTGAAAACAGCCCAATCAACGCAGCCAGCCCAAGCATTCGCGCCCCACTGGCAACCGTTCTGCCCTGAACGCCTCTCATCAGCCAAAACAACTGCTGCGCACCTGTGCACCGCCCGCACCGCAAAAGTCTCATACCGTGATTATCCACAATTCATCGTCCGAGAGCAAACACTCTGCCCGGAATCCAGAAAATCTCACCAGAAGCAGGTCTTGGGTGTCTTGGTCTGGTGAAGTGGTTGGATTTCCGCAGTTGGGCGGAACCCAAATCAGCCCCGGCAAACGCGCTTGCTCCGGCCCAAACCAGCCTGTAGCCTGCCATGCGTGGTCAGGCTGGTATTGTTCGACATCGACGGCACTTTGATCCGCACCGGCGGCGCGGGTGTTCGTGCGTTTGATCGCGCAGGTGAACTCGAGTTCGGCATTCGCAATGGTACCGCTCACATGCGTTTTGCCGGTCGAACAGACACATCGCTCGTGCGCGAGTTCTTCAATTCCCACCGCATCCAACCCACGCCGGCAAACTTCGAACGCTTTTTCAGATGTTACGTGTTCCTCCTGGACGAGTACCTCCGCCACTCCACGGGTCGAATTTGCACCGGTGTTCAAAAGTTTCTTGATGACCTTTCGATGCTTGCACCGCGGCCCGTCATGGGACTCTTGACCGGCAATATCCGGCTCGGCGCCGAAATCAAACTGCGCCATTTTGATCTCTGGCATCAGTTTGGCGTCGGCGCTTTCGGCGATGATCACGAAGACAGAAATGAACTCGCCAAAATCGCTCTCGCCCGCGGCGAAATGTTGATCCGCCACAAACTCGCCGGATCGGAAGTGCTTGTCGTCGGCGACACCCCCGCCGACATCATCTGCGGTCGGGCCATCGGTGCTAAAATACTTGCCCTTAGCACCGGTGGCGCTGATCACGAAACCCTTGCGCGCTACAAGCCGGATTGGCTGGCACGCGAATTGAGCGGAGTCAGGGCCGCTGAGGTTTGCGGTTTGCCAGCGGCGCCTTGTTCATTGCCACTTTCATGACCCAGACGTGTCCTTCTTGCCTGCATTTTGTCAGCGCGGCGCGACACAGCGGTGTTCTGCAACCAGCCCAATGGTTACGCCTCGAGCGTTTGGTTGCGGCTGCGCCGCGCTGAGCGGACAGGGCGAGCCTTCAGCCCTCGGATTCTCCAAGGTGATGTGGGGCGCTGTTTATTGATGTATTGCCACACGCTGGTATGGTTCGCGTCGTTGGCGCTTCTTTCACTGATCAGCGACAGCAAAAGCCACCGGCCCACTCTATACCAGCTTTGGGCAACTCATGAAGTAAAGCTTCGAATCTGTCTTACCGACAGCCGTCCGGTCCCAGACTACAACTGCAACAGGATGATCCCGGCCCACTCCCGCACGGATATGAGCTGTCGCTGCTGTCACCCGCGCCGGAGGCAAACAATGAAAGTTTCTTCTCCAGTTTCGTCGAACCGCAATACGGACATCTGGTCCCCTCCCAGTTCGTAGATGGAACCAGAACTTCGCTGTCTTTCCTGCAATCGTTGCAATGGAACTCGTAAATCGGCATGAAACAAGCATAGTACCGCAACCCCGTTCGGACAAGTTGAAGGTGGGGCGTTTCGGCTCTCGCCTGGCAAACATCCGAACCGCAAGGAACAAGAACAGGGCAATTCCCTCTTTTCGTTTTCTTGTCCTTCGGTCGGCTAACCAAAAAGATAAACCAGTGGTTGTTCGGTCATCTCCGATAGACACGAGTGAAGGCGAAAAAGCCGCTCTGGCTGGCACCGCTCGGCGGGGGGGTGAGCTCGCAACAATCGCCTGTTTCTCACCGCGATCCTTCGCTTGCGGCTGCGCCGCGCTGCGGAATTTTGATTGTCTGGCCGACACGGAGGCGGTCTGGGTCGATGCTTGGATTTGCCTGCACCAAATCACGAACTTTTACACCATGTGCAGTCGCTATGCTGCTTAATTTGTCGCCGCGGCGCACGACGTATGTTGAGGGCCTCTGCGCGGTGCTCGAACGGGCGCCCGAGTCAGTAGCAGCCTGCGACGATTGAGATCGCCCGACGGCCTGTGTGCCACTCGGAGGACCAGCAGCAGTCTGACTTTGACCGGTTGATCCGGCGACTTGCGCCGGTTTTCCGGTTGCAGTTCCCTGGGGCTGCGCTGTGGGTGGCACGGACGTGCTCGCGCTCGTGGGCGCCTGCATCGCTCGAAGTTTATCTTTGAGCTGAGTGTTCTCGACTGTGAGCTGCTGAATTTGCAGAGACAAAGCCTGGTTTTGCTGGCGCAGCTTGTTGTTTTCGTTGGCCATCTCGTGGACCTGGGCTGTCAGCTTGTCGAGCTGCTGCTGCATGTAAGGTGTCTGAGGTCCCAATGGAGCCGACTTTGCCAGCTCGATTTTTGCGACATCAATAAACCGCCTCGCGGTGTCGGCCTGGGGCCAGTCGGGCCGTAATTTCAGCAGTTTCTCGAAATGATAAATCGCCGCAGCCGGGTTGGGCACGTTTTGGCTGTAAAGCAGTGCCAGTTCCCAATGTGCCCGAGCAAGACGCGGATTGCCTTCGAGTGCTTTCTCGAATGACTCGACGGCGCCCTGGTAGTTGTAAGCCGCCTTCTTGGCCAAACCGTCGCCGATCAGTGGATTCTTTTCATCCTGGTCTGTCTCGGAAAACGGGAAACAGCCGCTCAAAGACAAGCATACCAGCGCCATCGGAAAAATGTGCAAAACGCCGGTCAAAAAGCGCATGCGCAACATTACCCAAAAATGCCATCGGGCGCAATCCATGTTCACAGCCCGGCGCTGAACTCGCACGCGGAGTTTAAAGTCACAATGCAATCACAATCATCTCAGCGCGGCGCAGCCGCAACCAAATGATCCGGGCGACATAAATGCGTTCGTTCCATGCCTGGCACTCTGTCGCGCCGCGCTGAAAGGGGCGACTTCGTCGCCTTGGGGGAAGATGCGAGTCGGATCAGCGGACCAACAGTTCGGAGGCAAAAGTTTCGAACCACACGCTACTCTGCGATTTCCGCAAAGATTATCCGATACTATAATCCGAGGGCCGCGCTGTCGTGACCGCACTGCTCGCTACCAGCGAAGCGGATACTGACAAATATAGCAAACTCACAGTCTGAAAACCTTCGCAAATATGATCGATTTCTCACCGTAATTATTCTGCGCGGCGCAGCGGAGCCCCTCGCTTGCGACCGACGCCTTTGTCTCTCTGCGATCATTTGGGCGGGGGACTTGCGGTGCAAGTGTGGTGACAGGCACGATATTCAGGCACGATATTGCACCGGTCGGGTGTTGGAGGCCGGCTGCGGCGCCCAGATATGGGGACAGACACGATGTTTGGGGGCTGGCGGAGCAAATAGAGGGACAGACACAATATTTCGCCCGGGCGGCCGGACGCTTCGGGCCGGCGGGGCGCCAGGATTGGTGAACAAACGCGGTTTTGACACTTTGAACGTTGCAGGTTGAGCGTTATCGACAGGACAAGCTTCCCGGTATACCGATTGGGAACGTTCAACGTCCAACGTTCAACGCTCAACGT